>Ga0056128_1003059_pt1 | contig 20296 bp, 13 predicted proteins | sample WorMetLIZISLAND2_FD_71113 | JGI IMG/M metagenome (GOLD analysis project Ga0056128, IMG submission 71113) | Marine gutless worms symbiont microbial communities from Max Planck institute for Marine Microbiology, Germany - Olavius geniculatus... ... | reverse complement strand
AGCGCTTCAATGCTGTTTTGTTGCACGACAGTTTGCCGGCCGCTGACTGCGCGGACTGACGATCGTACCCACCTTTGTATTTCGTAGTTAATTTTTAGGCTCCCTCGGGAACGGAGTACCTAGGGTAAAAAAATAATAATAATAAATTAATAATAATTGTATTTGCAGAGAGCCATACGCGAAGCTAGTAGCTACAGACAGTGTTTAACAATTAAGTTAATGTGTTTGTGCTTATTTTTTACATTTACTGACCATAGAGTCGTAAATATCAGTTTATCTATCCACCAGAAAAGTGCATTGTGGAGCTTAAAATGCATGAAATTCGTTTTTCGGCCGGGGCTCTGCCCCGGACCCCGCTGGAGGAGCTCACGACGCTCCCCCAGCCCCATAATCGGCTGGGGAGGGGGAAACCCCCTCCCCATTCCCCCCTCGACGCTTACGGCGTCTCGGTCTCGTAGCCCCTGCTAATTGAGTGTCTCCATCCTTCAGGGGGATGGAAGGCCCTGATCTTTGCTTAAGTTCTCGTGAACACTATTAAGTGTGTCAGTCTGTTTTAGTGAGTTGTTGGGTAATATTACATGACACGTGATGATATAAAAAAAGTAACAAAAAGAATTTCCGCCGCCCCGTGTCTAATGTTTTGCCGGCTGCAACCAGAAACACGAATTTTTTTATTTTACGCCTAAGCTTGTGGGACATGCGTTTGATTCCCGAATGTTTCTGCAATCGGATAATAAGCCCATATCTGGGCATCAGCCCGACCGCCAAACGATCCGCCGGTGAAGTACACTGTGGCGCTGAATTGTACATTTTTTGGTCGTTTGCAAAACACATTTTGTATTTTGTTGAGCTAAAAAAAACTTAGGCCTAGAGCAAGCCCCCGAGCTGCTTTTTAACTGAATTTAGGGATCAAAAGAAAAAAAGCAAACGATAGAAACGCAAAAAAGACAAGAAGAAAAAGGAGCGTAGAAAATAAAAGGGCGGTTACCCCACAGTAATATTTAAAACCTGGCGTCTTTTTTCTGCAGCTGGTGCGTTGCCATGAAGACTGCATTTAACAATATGACATCTCATGCATTTTCCATAGCGTCAGTAACCCGCACACTAATCATCATTTTCATCGTTGCGTTAATGATGCGAGCAGACGACGATATTATTGTAGAACGCATACCATAAAGACCGATACAGATCCCGCAGTTATGAACAACGCAGACACAGTATTTGTGACCAACGGCTGCTTTAGGTGCTGAGAACGCATGGCCTCGTGACTAACTGATAAATCCTTTTAAAGTTTTTACTTGCTTACTTATGTACAATTTCATAATAAATATACACGATGGGCCGCAAATGGCGCATGAAAAATTGTGCCATGTTATGGCCCACCCTGTATAATGGTATTGAAACTCATATAAAACCTTTAGCTGGATTAAAATCGAAGGGGTTAAAGGGATAAACAAAAAGCCAAAAAATCAAAAAGAAAAAAAACTGTAAGACGTGAGAACGTGAATGGAAAGAGAACCTGTACGCTGCGACATTCTGCGTAAGTCAATGTGAAACTGACCAGACTGAAGAGCGCTTAAAGTTGCTGCTTTGCGACAATCGAGCGGACGGTTCCAGGAAGTGAAGAATCTGACGACCAGATTGTCGTCGCCAGCAGATGCACGCAGACCAACGACCTGCGAGATTTGAACTACGGTATTCCGGGAAACTGCAGGCATTGTACATGTACGTAGTCGACTGCGTGCAGTGGGAAAAGCCAGCGTAAGGCGTCAAATGATCCGGTATAGCGGAAAATTCGTCACACCGGAAAATAATTCCCACATGCAGCAGTACTGGTTAAAGTTAAGATTAGGGATAGGGTTAAGGTTAGGGTTAAGGTAAGGGTTAGGGGTACGGTTAAGATTCGGTTTAGGATTAGGGAAAAAGTTAGGTATTCTAACGTTAGGTTAGGGTTAGGGTTAGGGTTACATTATGAGAACATGGAGGTGGGAAGAATTTTCCAGGTGCGACAAATTTTTCAGGACACCGGACCAGATCAAGTAGCCTACCGGTAGGCTACTAGATAAATAGGCTGCTTATCGATCCGAACTATATACTGAAGCTTAGCGAATCCCTCCTGGTGGAAGGCCCTATAGTCCGATGCACCGTAACAAAGCACATTCTCAAAACAAAGATCTTATTTAGTAGCCTATGCCAGGCTAGAAAAGACAATAGAGCTTATCGCTTATAGACTACTGCAGCTAGATAATACGCACTGCAAAATTCGCCATTGTCATTATCAGCATCTTCAGTCTGTCTGTATAATTCATGTAGGCCCCTATCTTAAAATGATTTAGAATTGACAAATTGCCACCAAAATAAAAAAAAACTTCCTTCTTGGGACACAAAATTTTATCAGAATCCGCTCATTATTTTGGAGTAAATTAGAAAACAAACAGTCAAGCCCTATCACGTAATAGCCTCTGCCTTTCTTCGGCAAAGGTAACAATTGACGTACTGAGCAGCGAACATTATGTGCGTTTCTACAGTTTATCTGCGGTCCATAGGCTGTAGGTCTGTGCGTCGATCGTCAATCGTTGTTAGCTACAGACTCGGCGGATTACAGATTAAAGCCCATTCCACGCCGCTTTGCTCCACTGGGGACTAGTGGCGAGATGACTACAGGGATCATGCTCGGAGAGCTTATGCAGTGCACGTCACTCCAAGGCTTGGGAATATTGTGATTTAAAGAAAATTGAAGGCAGAGAGCAGAGTCGTAAAGCGAGATCGGAGAAATGATGTTTATGAAGAGCGGATCGAGTGATGCTCAACAGGCATTGCGCTGCTTCAGCTGCTGACGGTGACAAATGCAGGCGGGACAATAACAAATCAATAAACGACTTCGCCTGATAATCATTGAAATAACCTCCAGTGCTGCTCGTCACAAGATCATACTTAGACATACTACCGCGTGTCAGATCCCGATTGCATCCTGGCGTTATTACTTCGAAGTAGCCATACATGATACGTCACTGTCTTGCGTAGTGAGTTACGTAGATTTTTTACAGACGCTTTCTCCGTCTTCAAACTTAGTTGCCGTCTGCAGTAAAGATCGAGGCGTCTGTTCTGCATGGAACGAGAGTATCGGTCTATATGCTGTCACTCACGCCGGCGTAATATACATGTATGACAGTAGGCATAGAATATAACAGATCTCCAGGAATAGTTGTATTTCGAACTTCATATCGAAGTCAGCATTGTGTCATGCATACGACAACTGTTAATCATCCCAAAATGCAGTTCTGTTAGCACGTACTCACTTTTCAGTTCCCTATATTTGGTGAAAGTAAGCACTAGGTCCTATAGCGGTACCTATGGCCTAGCCTTAATTATTATACAAACGTTTTAGTTGGCCGCACAGCAAATCTTGCCTGCCCATTTGTCCCACAAGGGCCCCTACATCGAAACTGGAAGGAGTAGAAAAACATATTGGTGTTAATGTTTTTCAAAAGTAGGCTATGGCCTAACGGTAATCGGTGTTGCGATTTTTAGTTCGAAAAATCAAAGGCCAAATCATTTCTTGCGCATTAATATGTACTTGACGGTGTTTAATTTGTTTACTGTAACCCATGTTGTTGCAACTGCGTTCGCGGCGCACCTGCAAAAAGTTTGCCAATTTCTGATTGTCGGTATAGAGGGGGCTACGCGCAATCTATCTGTAAATTCGCCAGCTGGGTTACCGTCTTGTGCATAACGCGTGTTGCCCGGGCGTGTTTGCTTTCTGCGCGTATATCTCAATTTCACTGTTGACTTCCTGCTGTCAGTGATTTGATTAACAGTCGCCGTCGCTTAGCCAAGCAGAGGATAAATTACTTCTGCCACCTGCCATACTTTCATATCAAGCCTCAAAACATTTCTATTTCTCGAACCTTTCTTGTCCTTTAGGCTTTATATATTTTGCTGGCACCCATCGGACTGACTTTGTGGACTGTTCATGCATTGTTTGCTTGCAGTTTTCGTTTAAGATTTTTTCTTGTTTCAGTTTTCGCTAAGCCGTTTTAAAAAAAATTGATATCAATTTACTACCTCTCGAATGTCATGTCTATTTTTTTTTCATTTTTTATCACAGACCTTGTTGGTGCTGATATAAGATGTGGCTACCGGCATTCAAACACGCGCTGCAAGCTTTATATGACATTTAGCTAGCGACTTGGCATGACAGCTACAATATTTATTTGTTTATTATCAACGCAGTCATTGTATGATCATATGGGACAACGCTGTCGCAGACGAAAGTGCACTGTTGGCAGAACGGTCGCGTCACATCGTCATCTACATGCATCACGCTACAGTCGATCCGTAATGTTATATTGCTTGCCTTGTTATAAAGGCTGCCGATACAGAATGGTCCTTCATAATAGTCAGCCCTGTGTATAAGGGTAAGCTTATAGGCCTAGGCATTATGTTTATTGGTGCTGTATACACTCACACTATTATACAATACTATACAGCGTACTGTACAGTTTATTAGGCTACCCTCCTAGTAGGCCGTGCTTCGGGTTTTGCTCGTCCTTCCGTCTGTCTGTCTCTCCATCCTGTACGGGTTCCTAAGTTAAAGAGCAAAAAACCAGTAACCGAGGGCAGTAATAACTGGTGTTAACCTGACAGTAATAATACATTCATAAAATATATATAGTGAGACCTCGACAATAGAGACGATATATTTAGTGGTCAAAGATAGTAGGCTGCCTGATATTATTTTTCAACTTGAAAAATACACCTATGTCAAATAATGATCGATTTTGTTTTAACTTCTTACACCAACACACTGTGCATTGTAAACTGTGAACGTGGATAAAGTAATCAAATACAACCGCACTTTAAACGTATAGCTTCAGTCCTCGTGGGTATGTATACATGATGTGTCAGAACAATGCGAAAAAAGCTATATCATAATATTAGCAACGATAGTAAGCCAAACTTTCGCAATGTGTAAAATTAGTATTCAGTCACAGACAATACGTATAGGTCGGGTAAATTTCATTGAAAAATACAGTTTAATATATACGACGGTTTAAACTTTATTTTATCAAGGAAACATATTATACATGCAGTCGTGCCTTGAATATCGGCGCATCGCAAGTACATGTATAAGTATCCAAAGCTTGGTGGCTCAGCGGTTAGGGCGTTGGATACGAGACCGAAAGATCCACGGTTCAATGCCCAGCCGATGTACTACCAAGTAACAACCTTGGGCAAGTTGTTCACACTCACCTGCATGTGTAGGTGCAAGTGGTCTAATGGTTGGTGTCGACTCGTTACTTTCAGGTTGCGGTTCGATTCTCGCTGCCGTCATTTGCAAGCAACCTTGAGCAAGTTGCCAACCTACTATGTGCTCAGACCAACTCAGCCTCCTACCCTCCGTGGGAGGAGGAAAGCAGTAGTAGCTTATGGGCTACGGGGTGAAGTCCTAGTGTGGCTGATTGAGGGTGGTATGTCTGCTAGCTGCAAACCGCAGGTTCAATTGTTCGTTAACGCTGGCAATGGGTGGCTGCATAGTGCGCTGCGGTATCATTAGCTCATGCCAATCAGCTGCCACTTCCGAGATTGTCAAAGCGCTTCTGGCCGCGAGTTCGTCTCATGTAAAAAGCGCTATAGCAAGTACTGGACTTTACCTTTTACCTTTTCTCATTAATATTTAACAAGGTACAGTATTGCGAAACGTTTAAAGTTATGTGTGACCTTCAATGGCCACTTTGCAGTAATGCTGAGTATGACAGTGAAAGAATTCAGAAAAGCGAGTAAGTATTTGATAAAGTTACGACCATGGTTATGACAAAAACGTAATGTACTAGGTCTACTATTTGAACCACCGTGTAGGCCTACATGCATACGTAAACGGCTGACAGTAAAGCTTCATTTAGCATCAACAGCGATATTGTAGAAAGCCCGACTGCGCAGTGCGTATGAAGCAAACGAAATGGCAGTTGAACTATAGGCTACCATGTGCAGGCTGGCACATCGTAACTATCCGAGAAGCGTATAAAGTAGATTTAATGCGTAAAGACTCGCAGGGATCAGCCTACGCGTGCGGTGTCTATACAGTCGGCACTCTGTATGCACGCAACAGTGCCGCCCGACTGTCACATTCGCTGCCAAATTGACGCTGATTGAGCCAAATGCGAGCGGTGACGTTAAGGAAGCGACTCGGAAGACTTACTGCGCAATACGTAAGCTCACTCAGCCGCAAAAGGCCTGTAATGGAACAGAGACTGCGAGCAGCAATGGCCGTGGTAGATCCGCTGCTGTTTACTGCAGCCGCTAGACTCTTTCTAAGATGCATTCGCCGCTTTGTCTGTTGCTTTTCTGGCGACGCCACCGGCCAATACTACACGTTGTCGGGCTTTTCTCTTGCAGCCAGCAACAGTGTGCGATACGGCGTCGATGGCAATTTTATTATTCAGCTCCGTGCATGCGCTTTTTTTACCGTACATCAGACAATGCTCTCTCTCTCTCGCATTGCGGAATTATCGCACCATAGAGGCAGAAAAACAGCAGCAGACTATAAGGCCGAATAGACAAAATAGCAGATGCTGTGACGGATGCGTCCTGAAACTGTGCAGCGAAAAAAACCTTAAAAACTACGCGTTAAACGAATTCTGTTCTCAATACTCTGACCACGAGCGAACTCCCCAAGCGAAGTGTAGGGTAAAGAAAGCCCCAGTCAAAAAACACTTTTTTGGTCATAAAAGTCCTGAAAGTGTTAGTTTTACTGCACAAATTTGCATTCACAACGAAGTTAGGGGCAGCCTCCTCCCCCAGCTGCGCCACTGTAAGCAGTCATTTAATGGTAAGTCCATTCTGCTATACACTGTATGTGGTTGTATTGAACAGCTAATCTGCATTTGAAATGTGTTGTCTACACTTCCATCATAAATATTGTGAAAAACATAATCCGACACCTCAAGCCGACAATCTTTTTGACAACAGTAGGCACTTGTGTAGTCAAGACTGCCACAACGTCTTCGAGATAGTCATGAAGTAACGGAGTAAACCAGCTGTGATAAAAACAGCAAAATGTGAAAGTAATAATACAATAATACAACCAACCTTAAGCAGAACATTAAGCACTAACACCAGGCCGAACATCATACAAAACGGCCGAATGACAACCGTGAGTAATTAGCCTGCAATTATGTCATGACCCAACACATCACCAAGAAACAGACCAGCCGAAAAAACATGCGTCAGCAATGTCCAGGAGAATTTGGTCCGTAGCCGTGGCTAGTGGCTTCTACCCTATACATGGTCGGCGCAGCTTGTGCCCAGTAAAAATATGGAAAGTTTTTAAGGGTGTAGATCAAACCTTTCCCCTAATTTTTCACTGGGCAATCTACACCCTTAACAAAACTTCCCCCTATTTTTTATGCCCCCTATTTTTCAATCTACACCTTTAACAAAAAATCTCCCCTAGAAAGGGGAAGAAACCCAAAGAGGAAACTTGAGTCCGAAGGTAAAAGGGGCAACTTAAGCTTAAAATTGGGGGAGGAAACTTCAGTCCGAAAGTGGGGGGAAGTTGTGCCCAATTTTGATTCCAGATTTTGGGGGATAGAAGCCACTGGAAGTGGCAAACTAATGATGAGCATCCACTGCTACAAAGAAAGACACATCAAGACAGTTTTGGGCAACTGGCTACAAAATCAGCAGCTGGAAGATGCACATGAAAATGGCAAATTTAGCATTTTGTAAGCAACTACTGGATAATACAAAAACGCTGCTGCAAGCTGGCAAAAAAGAAAATTATCATACACAGTGAAGCCAATGAATCGTTATCACCAGGTGCAAATGCAAATTTCAGGCTTAAAATACAAAAAAATATCCAATGGTGGGGTTATTGGTCTCGTGGATTTTTCTTTCCCAACTTTGGCAGGTCTGAAACCCTAAGAACAAGTGCGTGAAAAAACAAAACAAACATGCAAATTCGCCTTGACGGTGACATAGTGACAGTGTAGCACTTCAGCAGCAGTGAATCGTTTCAATTCTGACTAACAAACAATGCAAAGCATACAGACTCCCTTTATATGCTCAATGCACACAGGCGTAGCCAAAAATTGTAGGGGCAGACTGAAGACAAAAGAACTGAAAACTGAGACCAAATGCAGAGAGCACGGAAGTGAGAGGAATTCCTGCAGAAGAGGCAATGAGCCCCCTCCCCACCAGCTAGTGGGTCTCTGAGGAGTCCCGTAAGCTCACCCAGCATGGTCTGCAGTGCAGTCCCAGCTGTAAATGCATTTTCCGGAATGAAAAAAACCTGCAAATGCATATAGCGGGTAAAAATTTGGTTAGTTTCACCATATAATTTTGCATTTTACAAGTTCACACTAAAGTTGGGAGGAGGGAGCAGTCGCCCCTACCGCCCCTCCCCATGACTATGCAAATGGCACTGCAAACGCACATGCTACATGTTGTTCCGAATGACTAAAACCATTCTCTGCATTACACATAGGTACTTTTTCAATCATTCTTGCTACTAAAATATGATGCACTACAGCAATGTTATGCATTCAGAATCTATGTCTCGCTGAACGTGAACAGACATTCTAATTAGCATAAATTAATGGGAGTCAATATGCTGTGCCATAAGCTGAAGCTGTATTCCCCGTGAGCTCATGTGCATGAACTTTACACAGCCGTAAACGTCCTCAGAATATACATACTCAATGTCACTCACCTGCAGAACAAATGAGGACATCACCACCATTGCAACACATTCACATGCTTTGGAATTTAAATACTAATTCAGTACTCCAAGTGATCGATGACAGTCAACTATCTAGGTGAAAAATTCAAGAACGGCATTCTGAGGACTACTCAGCCAGAAAAGTCAGGAAATTCCAAATTCGTCAGGGGAAAGTAAAAAAATGAAAAAGTCAGGGAAGTCAGAGAAAAATGTAAAAAAAATTAATGGAATAACAAACAATATGTATTTGTCTTTATTCACATTTTCTTTTTAAAATGTTTTGCTCTTTGTGCTCCTATCATTCTGCATCTGTTACAGCCACAATTCATTAAGTGATGAATCCTGAAAGCACAGGGGCTACCGGGCCTGTTTTAATTAATATGAATCAACGACTGTCGACCATAGCATTATACAGTATATCAATGAATCTTTGCCTGGCCTACTGGAAAAGTCAGGGAACCTCACGTGCATCTAGATTATTCGAGAGTTCTGCCCTAACAATAAGCTTGTTCACTAATCATTGCACACACTTCTGTGCACCTACATTCCTGTGCTCATGTAGTTGTCTTAAAATATGTCAAATATTTCAAAGTCTCTAAACAGTGAAGACAGTACGCAGACACTTAAATACCATTTGACAATATGTACATATTAAGCTAGCATTTCTTATTTAATTTAAATACTGAGAGTAGTTCTACTGATTCCCAAAGCCCAACGCCATCCAGTGGCCATGGAACCTCCATGACAAGGATGGTAAACTTAAAAGCGAAACAGAAAAGCAGATTTTCCATCCCACCATGATGACCTTATGTCATCAAATTGTGCAGATCTGCATTCTGCACCTATGGTTTTAAAAAATTTTCTGGGGACACCTCTGGACATCCATAACAGAAAAGGGACAAGCCCCCTCCCAGATCTGTCCCCATTGGTGATGAAACTTTTGCCGAGGTTCCATGGCTACTGATGCCAACAGATGACGGCATCACCCAGGAATGTGCAAGCGCTTCACTATCAATGCATGCTACATGTCTACACAAACTGCATGTCAAATATTCAAGCGCATTCATTTAAAAACGACAAAACACTTCAAATCGCCATAAAACTAAAAATGCTAAAACAAACCAAACTGAAGCATCGGTGTCACACACATATGGACAAGCTCATGCTGTAATAATCAACATATCAGTAATGTGCCACGACACCTTGTTCCACTTCTATTACAGTGAATTAAAACATGTAAAACACATTTGTACAATTAGCAAATCATCAGTCATGCTAATTCAGATGACACTGTCACAAAAAAGTCAAGAATTCTGCAACGCAATGGCAAAGAACTGGATACAGATATGATGGTACATAATTATACAACAGTCGATAAACAGTAGTTAAAAAAAATTAATTGCCATTAAATTTAATGGCCTATTGGGCAAAACATGTCAGCTATATGTTTAGTCTTAGAAAAGCTACCAAATATATACCTGAACAGCAACTATACAAGTGAGTGTAAGTTACAAATCAAGAATATACAAAGAAAACAATTATACAAAATGCAAACATGTTCTCGTAGTGTACAAGGTATGACTGGTATTGTGCATCAGTAATTAGTTTAGCTCAGACTAACATCAACAAGTAACAGCATACCCATCTTTTGGTAAACCAGGAAACAGAAAATGTAATACTCATACACTGGGTAACATTATGTAATTTACAAAGTCCAACTTCAGCAGTTTGTATCAGGCAGATCTCAACATGACAGAAACAGTTTCATAAATCACAAATTGCCTACAGTTCATCCCTCAATATAGTATAGCGAGTCCTGGATGGAGCCAGCTTCCGAAACAGCGACTCTGGTGGTGACGTTCTTGCAGCTTCGGTGGCAGTTTGCTTGGTCTCTGGCTCTGGTTCCGGCTCCTTGGGAATGTGTCCGACTGGTACTTCATCCGTGTCCTCGGCTTGCTCTGCAGCCTCCGCCACCTGCTCCTGTATCAAACAGGCAAACATGTTGCTTCCAAACTAGAAATAAGACATGCAGTTGACAGCCTAGTAAGTAAGTGAGTGAGTAGGGTTTTACGTCCCACCCAGCACAGTATAAGTCATTTTGAGGACGGCCTTTCCAGGCAATGCACGTACGCATAATAACAAAGTTTAACCTTTACAGAAAGTTTAACCTTTATGAACCTAAAAACAACATGAAGCTAAAATTGCAAGAACTGCCAATTTTAAGTGCACATATGAAACTAACAGTAATGGCGGTTCTAATAATCTTCCCTCTTATGCTCCTAACAGTCAGCCTAGCTGTACCCACACAAACCCAGCCTGATGCAGATCAGAGATGTGCAGATCCTGAAATTTTGGGTCTGCATCCATGACTGCATCTGCAGGGTAGCATCCGCATCCACAAAACTAAGCCATCAGGCATCCGCTACCGCATCCACACTACCAGCAACAGTGCTAATGTTAACAATCGGCTGGGCTCGATGGCCAGCCATATTCAATGTGTCATGTCCAAAAAGCTGCAAATGCAAGTGGAAGTTTGTACTATTATTATTACTAGAGAGTAGAAATGTTATGGTAAGGGATTTTTTATCAAGAAGAGACCGTGTCTGCAAAGATGCCAAAAAATACATTCTGGACTGCATCTGCAAAATGCTTGCACATCCCAACTGCAGATGCATCCATATATGCGTCCGAACTTTTTGCCCGGTCTTACAGCCATGACTAAGAACGTCTCATTGCGCTGACTACTATTACGTTACTTCACTGTTTAAGCTTTGTTATGTGACCTTGTAGTCTTAGGGCTTAACACCACGCTAAAGTTTATTCGTCTTTCATCATCATCATCATCATCATCATCATATCCTGCACATCTCTGGTGCAGATCAACTTTGTTGATGTAACTAACGATGCTATCACTAGCCTAAGCCATCTCCACCAGTCTTATAGTGATGACACACTGGACAGATTTCTGGTACCGGTTGCCGGTACTGGTTGATTGGTATCAGTAAATGGTCAGCGTGTCATTCTTTCCGGTACAAGATTTTTACTGGCACTAGTTGCTGTTGTTGTTGTAGTAACTCACCCTCCATCTTGTACAGATTAGGCATCAAGGAACTCAGCGACCTCCTTGGGTCGCTGCCAGAGGTCCATGGGTGTCAGGTTGGTCTGGCGCATCGGGCATTCAAACAGGCGAGTGACACTGTGGGGTGCTGTGTTACAATCCAGACAGGAATTGTGAACTAGTCACATGTTCAGTTCAATATCATGCTGGTAACTTGTACACCCACTGGCATCAGATAGATAGATGGCCAGTGTGTCATCATTATCACCTTAGGCAACTATAATAAACAAACATTTATCAACTGACCGGCTCAGCTGGTTTCTTCTCAGTGGGCACAGGAGCAGGTTCTGGATCAGGTCCATGGTGAAACTCACGATGCAGCTTGCCGGAGTTCAGATCAGCTATGAACTGCTTCACCAGCCCCGGCTTGCTGTCATAGTACATCCACAACACACATGCCATATTCTAGGGCTGCAGAAGTTATGGGGGTAATGATTAATTACTCGATTAAGATTTTGGGCTTATTAACCATCTAAAAATGACTGAGGATCAATGCTTGTAATCTGATTTTATTTTGCATAAGATGTCATTGAGTTTTTTTACTTGTATAGTGTTAGTTTAACAATCTGCAATTTGTGAGCTATGTCTGTGTATGCTACTGCATCAGTTGTGTGTAGTGTAACCTGTCTGTCTGATTGGGACGCTCGTATATTATTAGCCCCATCATTAGCCAATAGCATACCAGCACAGCTGAGTACTGTGAGTAGGCTTACTGCACGCTTGCAACTATAGTCAGTCGCTCGTCTGTCGCTAGCAGCTAGCAGCACGTTGATTCACTTCGTGTATGCTTTACATAGCTTACATATTAAACGAGTGTATTATAAAGTTGTCGCTCGACATTGTAAGAGTACCATAATGAGTGACAGAGTAATGACACAAATATACTAGTTTCCGTCAAGCAAACTTGAACCAACCTCATAACACCTGGGACCACTGCTTTTCAGTTTACATGTTTAATTGATTGTAAACCTGGCATTGAGACACACAACAGCTAAACAGTAGACTGTGTTCAATAGCAGACTCACTCGATGTCCATCTGTGGGCTGTGCCTCCACACGTACATGTGCCGGAAACTGTCAATGGCAAGGACGGGCAAGTCTTTGGCAGTTTTGCCGAGATGATGCAGTGGGTGACTGAACTGCAGACCATTCGCCACCAGACAGTTGACACTGTCTGTTAACACAGCAAATGTAACTGAAAATAAACACTCAGTTAACTGAGTACTATCTATAAAACCATACAATCTGAACATCAACACTATTTCACAAAAGAGCCAGCTAGACCAATTTTCACAATTTTTTGGCCACAATACAGTACATAAAAAGACAGCTAATGAACAGTACATTTTGCATAACTGCAATGCCTTGCAACACAATTTCTCTTCTATGTAAAAAGTCACCATTTGATTCTAGATAAAATTTCATGTAAATTTTGCAGTTTGTTTAAAAATCAATGTCTCACAAATATTACTAACAAGTTGTGTGATACATGATGATATATCACCATGGAAATTACATGTAATTCTACCGACGTCAAAAAACTGCCAGCATGCAACTTCAAGACTAGCAATACCATGTTAGATGCATCTGTGTTTAGAAACACAGCAAAGTCGGGCACAACTAGAGGCACCCATGACAGTGCATATCTCCAAGTAAATTTTTACAAAATAGCAAATTAAACAATGAAAACATAATCTCTTCTATTCACTATATATTCACTTGTAGTAGACAATAGCAACAATATAGGACTGACTGACTTTTCTGATCAGTTAGCTCGGAAGCAACGATCGATCGGAATCGCTCCGGCGTATCCGTGTCATCCGGATGATGAAACAGAATCAGGAATGGAATTCCTTCTTCTGTGAGTTCCTGCGAAATAATGAGGTCCATTCAAAATATAGTTCACTTTCATCATTTTCCGTATCACTAAAGTAGACGGTAAAAAGCAAACAAAGGTAACCACAGCAACGGATACAACTAAAGTATTCTTAGAACCACAGATATGAGATTACTCACTGCCTAATGGCCAGTTACATGAAAAATGACAGAAATACAGAGAAAATAAGTGAAAAATGTTATGACCCCCTCGACACATTATAGTATAATTCTGAGGATGAGTCTTTCCAGGCAATCACTTGCACCGGCAGTGGCAACAGAAAAACTCGAGCAAAAAAAAACAAAGAATACAGACGCAGAAGTAATTGATGGTGAAAACAATGAATCTGAAACTGTTGTGGCTGTCAACAGTACAGACAGTAAAAAAAAACAATACGGTTAACAGAATTCAAAGCAATTACCTCTGCATTTTCAAAGGTAAGTTCACGCACTAATGGCACACACTTTTCGTTGGCCCACTGCAGCAGTGCATTATGGTCCACAGTAGCACCCTGATATACTTCCTCATTGTTCAGCTCCTGCCACACAGATCCATGGCAAACGTGGTTGAATCAGCTTATCCTCAGAAGTGTAGAGAGACTAATATATTATCCAAGTTGAATAAAAATTACTATAAAAACCATCCAATAAACATAGACTTGATACAAAATTGACACTAAAACCTACATATTATAGCATAGCTCGATAAAACACTCATACGATATTATGATTAAATATTACACTGTTCAGACAGAACAATGGTGTAGACATGGTTAACAAAAAAGTTTATGTATACTGCATAAAATAGCAGACAGCAAGACAAGACGTTTACCCCGGGTGCACGAAAGACAATCTTGTTGCCAGTGGTTATATCATCATTAGACAGCGGTCTAAAAACAACGTAACAACACTGTAACATGAACCACGTCACATTATCACCTCCACACTGACAGACTTTTCGGCTTCTACATGCTCGTCATTATTCATTCACAACCACCTAACAGAAAAACTGTACATGAAGCAACAGAGTATCCCCATTTCACCTACTACTAAAACAAATACCAACCCTAATTCTAACCCTGACCATAACAACTAAACCTATGAATTAAAAGTAATAAGTTGAAAGTAATGTTGAAACAGTATGTTTTAAGCTGGTGCTAAAAGTCAATACAAGTTGCTACAGCTCTCAGTTCATGCTGACATGCTGAAGCATCTGATAAGTTGTAGCCTATCAGCTGATACATTGAAGCCTATATATGCTGCATAGAATGAAATGTATTGATGAGACACAAGCCTGAGTGCTGAGTAAAATGCACAGTCGTCTCTCAGAAGACTGGCCACACGCAGGAATGCCAAGTAATCCGCAGACTCCTCACTCTCAAAGTATCCCGTTACCACTCGCTTCTGAATCTGCATCAAATGCACATCAACTGCAGTTGCAGCTACAATGAAGATATACCAAGTTGGATGGGAGCTCATCACCTCTGCAACATTTTGAGGTAAAAAAAAAGTAAAGTGGGCCATGTATGTCCAGAGCTAGGGTGTTCATCTCCATATCATGGCTATTGAGCTCGTAGACGAATAGACCACTGAGTCCATGATGCATGGCCAGTGCGACATCCACACAGCTGCTCTTTGATCAATACCAAATTATATTGCCTAGCAAACAAAGGCATGTATGTGAACAGCTTGTCCAGGGTTGTTACCTAGTGTGTACTGAGCGAGAGTCAAACCAGCAACCTCAAGATCACCAGTCTGGCATGCTAATGCTATACCATCAAGCCAGCAAACATCTCAAACAACTGCCAGCCAGGACCTTTAACCAACTGGATAAGTGTGCCAGCAGTCCTGGTAAGAAGGTCTACTGTTATGCAAAACTTGCCATTCGTTCCCCAACAGTAGCCATGCACTCATATTGTCGAACAGCAGAGGTATGGCCATTGGCCAGGCTGAGTTGGCGTGGGGAGCTTGGTCAAATAACACAAGAAATATTTTAGATTGTGACCAATCTAATGTACTCCTCGCATAACTTTCTCCTGTATTCTTTTAACTGCTTTTTAGTTCCTTTCTTTCCACACCGCAAATAGCGGTGCCGACAGCATCAACCATGCAACTGACGTCATCACGTCATGTGACCCCAAAAGGTCAAACTCGTGACCCTATTATCTTTGAAGCGCCATACCTTCATAATGGTGCTAGATAGATGCATGGTCTTGTCCATAGTGACCTAATGACAAAGACAATGGGGTCACGAGTTTGACCTTTTGGGGTCACGTGATGGCATCGGTCACATGACCATTCGAGCTCCATTTCAATGCCTGACAATGCCTCAAGCATTGCAATCTAAAATCTCTATTAGATGCAGCAGGAAAAAACATACAAGGTAAACTGTAATATACAGGCAATGATCCCAATGGCTTAAATTCAGTTAACAGAATCTACATTCAAGCAATTGTTCCAACATGACAAGAATTTCATTAAAATGGTTATTATTATTTTACAATGTAACCATCACAACATTCGTTCAACATCCTTTTTGCAAACACTTTAGTTAACTTTCAACCATGGCCCGGATCACCTTGCTGCAAATTTCCTTACCATGTGACTGCCGAAAACTAAGTGAACTGACTGATAGTAAACAAACTCACTGCTACCAATAGACAGAGTTAAGTTTACGAACGACAAAGTACACATAAAAGATGAAACACAGAGCTGAATAAATCAAATAATGCAACTTACGTCAATGCTGTAAATATCGTCTGGCGTACTCAACCGAGTCACGGGAACTACAAGCTGTGTGCGTATGAAATTAGTGAGCGCCGAGACCGACCTCTGTCCACGATATTCTCGCTTCACCACTGAGCCGAAACGAAACATCTTCAATGTTGGATACTTTGTAACATGAAACCGTGCACCCAGCTGACCTTCAGTATTCCGCACAGCAAACATACATCAGCAGCAGTGGCTGTAAACTGTCTTTAACATCATCTTAAAATCACATTAAAACGTAGTATGAGTTATGATAACAAAACACAAGGACTAATAAACACTAGCAACATTTTGTAACCAATTGCGACCAGTAATTTACTTTATTAACCAAGCAATGTAACCTAAAAAATGTAACAAAAATCGTCACAGATATAGTCCGAGCAAAGAATTATGGCTTTTTCGCCCCTTTTCCCCTTGGCTTGTTTGCCCCCTGGCTCTTTCGCCCCTGGCTGATTTGCCCCTGTGCCTGGCTAATTTGCCCCCTGGCTGATTCGCCCCCTCACCCTATTGAATATACCGGTGATTCATTATTAAAGCTTGTGTTTCAATTTACAGAAAGGCAACAAGTAAGTGTAGCATCATGTCACTGATTAATAGTTACTTCAATTAACGTTATAGATGACAAACTGAATAATAAGTGATCACAAAGTCAGTAATCTTTGGTTTCATTGCAGTGGCGAAACTATGATATATAGCCTATGCCTAGAACGCCTAAATCTCGGCTAATGTGTCAATGTCAAGCTTCCTTTGAAATAAATTCTTACAGGTATACTTGGGTCTAGGCCTAATAACCGCTTGACAAACGCCTAGATCTATAGACAGCATCAGACATCATTGCAAACATTGTAAGGCGAAAAAGTGCACTAACACTCTGTATCATAAAATACATGTACAGGCCTAATAATTTTATTTCAGAATTTAACAGAGCATTAAACATTCACACAATTGTTTATTCTCATCATCATGCATAAACTGTCTAGGCCTAAAGACAATTATTATGTATAAACCTCAATTTCAAATTACCGGTATTCAACGGGGGCGAAACGTCAAAGGTGAGGGGGCGAAAAAGCCAGGGGTGAACAAGCCAGGGGGCAAATCAGCCAGAAGGCGAACAAGCCAGGGGACGAAAGAGCAAGGGGCGAATCAGCCAGGGGGCGAACGAGCCAGGAGGCGAACAAGACAGGGCGAACCGGCAAAGAGGTGAAAAAGCTGTTACTCGGCTACGCTGTTACCTACCGAATAAGCCTGATTTAAATAAGTTAAAGTAACGTGGATTGCGAAACTGTTTATAAACTGCATTCTGTTTACGGTGAATATGAACCCGATCTACTGTAGCCTAGATCTACCATATCCGATCTACCGTTACAGTCGTTAATGTTATCTTCCATCTGTACGGACGGAAGAATACGTCGCGAAACGGCTATCTTCCGTCCGTATGGATGGAAGACTGGGTATCTAGGCACTATTTTTGTCCGCAAAGTCTCGTTTGTGGCATATCTGGCAGAGTTGACAGTATGTGCTATTTGCATTTATGTATATTTACTAGTTATGTACTTTGCTTAGACTTATTCTGGTGTGTATTTTTACTGTGGTTGGTGCTGACTGTGTCATTGCAAAGTGTTATTGTGTGTTTCTTCTTGTGCAAAAAATAATTGAGTGACACTGCAGCTGCAGAGAAATTTGTTTGCTAGTTGTGTCTTACTCAAACTAACTTAGTTTTTGCTTTATAGCTAATAGTAGGTGTGCACATATGCTAGTTTAAAAAACAACACACATTGCAGTGAGTTACATCATTTATTTAATTCAGTGAAAGGAAAAGAAATGCAAGAAACAGACATACAAACTGTAGGTTACTGCCTTAAAAAAGATAAAGGAGTAAAAACACGTACCTTAGTTTTTCCTAGTCACGATCGCAAAATCAATAGGCAGCAGTTTAGGTTGTAAAGTTGTAAAGCCTTACCGTTATAAAGAGATGCACAAGTTGGCTTAGTTTATCACGCCTACGTCTTTGCGGACGGAAAATAGCGCCTGGTCGCAGTCTTCCGTCTTTACGGACGGAAGATAGCCGCTTTGCAACGTATTCTTCCGTCCGTGTGTGTGGTGTGGCTACAGTGGCTTGGTAGTCTAGTGGTTAGCGTGTCGGATCCAATGACCGCGAGGTCGTGGGTTCGATCCCTAACCACTATACTCTCAAGTAACAACCTTTGGCAAGTTGTTCACACACCACAGCCCGTCGGTGCGATGCCCCAGTTTGGGGGCCCTGCCGACTGAATATCCAAATCAAATTAGTATGGACGGAAGATAACACCGAGCCGTTACAGTCGTATTCACTTTTCCGATAAGGCACTTAGAGATGAGTAAGATTTTTTTATTTATTTATTTATTTCAGCACTGACATTGACAACACCAGCAACACAAATAAAAACAACAAAATGCCAGCCAAGGATAGAAAGGCTTGTATGTAAAATAAATTGTTCACAATCAGTATTCTAAAACAAACGACAATAAAACCACCAACCGACCTGTTTTCAGTTATTATCTTCAAAAGAATACCGGTATTTCTCTAGTACAATCTCCATTGGAAACAGAAATAAAAACAAAATGAAAAGTAAGAAAAATCGAAAACCATAAATTGTGGCCAAAAATCAGTAAGTAGGGCCTAAGTACGAACGGTAGAACGCCGTATCCATATCCGGCAAGTAATGAGAGATCCCATTCCCTGGTTAATATCATTTATCTAAATTATTTCATTTTTTTTGGTAATTTTTCTTCTAAATCTGCTAAACTGTTCCATTTTATCGGGTTAGTTTTATCGTACAAATTTTCTTTCCTAAATTTCTTTTGTTCCGGTTTTATAAATCGTTAGTTAACAAACAGTAAAATTCCCCTTTTACATTGCCCTTCAAATTCGAACCGGGTCGACGAAAGTTGAGTCGCCGACCCCACACCCCCTTCGTCACTAACTCGGGTTTACGGGTTTGACGACCTCCAAACCCCAAATTTGAAAACGTTCCCTGTGCACTGCATGGCCCAAATTTTGCCTGCTTAGGTTACTTTTTACCTGCTTTTTACAGCGCAAATTATTCATGCAAAAGTTTTTCCTTAAGACCTACCAGTTAGTCACAAGAGGCCTACAAATGTTACAGACAAGACAGACAGAAGATTAACACACTAAGTTCAAAATTTCCATCATGACGTTCTACAGTAGCAGGTCTACTCGCCGACTGACAGACATTTTGCTTGTCTTTGTTGATGGCATATGGTTCTGCGGGCAGTCGTAGAAAAAAATCAGTAACTTATTATGTAACTGCTCAGAATAATTAGCGTCGCGACATGCGATGAGCCGACTTCAGTTACAGGACACGGAGCCAGTCAGTGAAACCGACTAGCAGCAGCAGAAGAAGCGCCAGGTCCACAGACCAGAGCCGCCAGACTGGCACTTCCAGTTAATTAGTGTAAGCCATGGTCACAGCAAGGTGTGAGCTGTTGTAAAGCATGCTCTGCAGATTGCCGATGAACTAACACTGTGGCAGACAGGTGCTAGGCTATGTATATAGGTTTTCTCGGACTTGCACAGGGACCGATCGACTGTCTGACATGGGCATGCCCTGGCGAAGATTAACAATAACAATGTTTGCCATAATGACAAACATGCCAACTGCCAGACTCCTGCCGCTCCACGTAGTCTACTGTGTAACTTAGGTCCGGTTTTTCCATGCACATTTGATGGCCGATCAAATTGATCTCCGATCAACTTCGGTACTTGATCTGAGATCATCTCAATAACCGTTTTTCCATCGCCAATTAGCGACTGAT
>Ga0056128_1003058_pt1 | contig 20301 bp, 14 predicted proteins | sample WorMetLIZISLAND2_FD_71113 | JGI IMG/M metagenome (GOLD analysis project Ga0056128, IMG submission 71113) | Marine gutless worms symbiont microbial communities from Max Planck institute for Marine Microbiology, Germany - Olavius geniculatus... ... | reverse complement strand
AGATCAAGGCTATTAAGCTAATGTAAAAACAACATTATATACGATTGTAAAAACCGATATCTTTAACATAAGCGATGATGTTGCGAGATGCAACATTTTCAAAAACGTCTTTGAGAGTGTTTATTCACCTACGGGCTCAATGGCCGCAGGTGGGAGATGAGCACCCTGCCTACGCTCCAGCTGGGGCATGGTTTCCTTTTTTACCTTTACTTCTAAGGGAGGGGAGGGGAAGAGGGGAGAATAGGGAAAAGGAGGGGGTAAAAAGGAAAGGAAAAAGGGAGGGGAGGAACAAATTGGGGAAGGGAGAGGAGAGGAAGGGAGACGAGGCCCCCAATTGAAGTTTCTGGCTACGCCAGTGGGCGCAGGCGCCCTGAAAACATTTTAATAATGTAACCAGCTACCCAGGTCAACTTAGCCTGGCCATTCCTATGTGGATAGGGGGAATAGTTCTGGAAGGATTTTACGTTAGGGCCTATAAGAATTAGTTTTGCTATGTAGGCCCTAATTCCAGTAGGCTTATGTCGTCGTACATAACACGCATGTTTCTCATCACTTTTTATATCTGACATTTGTGATTAATTTACTGAAGAATTCTTTAGCTACAGCACATGGATCTGACGGAGGCACACAGTGTGACTGACAAAACGCAAATATGCTGCCGTTCGGTAACCTACTGCAAACGATGAATCTAAACTCCCGCTTGTCACGCACGCCAACGGATACTGCTGCTGGCTGACATGACTCATGCTGACCGTATTGCTGCGGGTTCCCGTAGACGTTGTAACCAAACGTACACGCGTAATCTAAACCTCCCTATTAATAGCTTTGTAGCCGAAACAAAAGGCGTAAACAGCTACTAGCGTCGGTTGACTTGTTTTGCGAACACTGTTCATCGGTTAGCTCAAACGGCTCTCAGAAATCACGACTGGTTGCGCAAACGTAATCACGGTCGACCGCTCGACCTACTGAAATCACACCTTAATAGTTTATGTATTTCCACGTTGGAAAAGGTGTGTATACAGCAGCGTCATACGTTAGAATAGTGGAGAGGCAGGAAGTTGCAGTTTACGAAATATCAATTTCATAAGTTTTACTGATTTATTATTGTGCACTTTATGATACAAGGGTTGTTCGATAAATAGTTACAAAACAGCGTCATTCTGTTAGTTTTCCAAATGTAAAAAATTCAAAATATGCGTTTTGTAGGGAATTTCATTGTGAACACGTGTAGAAATTTTTTGGATGATGACGTCATTATTGTGACGTCATCTGTTCACAGAACACAGTCTACACTTGTAGTATTTAACTTACTTTAGCACCAGTAATCTATCACAACTCGCAAGTGACAAACAGCATGGGAACGAAAAAAATGACTAAACTTAACAACTTAATGCAATCTCTTTAAATGCTAATAACTAATGTTTCATTTTTACGCCAGAAAGTAGCTACTGCTTTCAGCATGTCTTAGCTATCGCAATTCTGTCCGTCTGTCTGTCTGTCACACGGTTGGAGCAGTTAAAAATGATGCAAGCTAGGATCACCAAATTTTCACCGTCAGCTACCCAGAAGACTCTAATTTCAGGAACCATAAAGCTTTTCCGTAAATTCGAAGGGGGTCACCCAAACGAGGGCGCTAAATGAGAGGGGGGTGGGCAAAGTGTGGCAATTTTTAGCCAATAACGGTGCCCGATAAGGCCTAGGTTACTATTAATCACTAATAGGAAATTGTGTACTGGCTCTCGATTGCTACCAAATTCAATGACCTTGGATGACCTTGAACGCTAAAATAGGGGGTTTTATGGATTTTTTGGTGATTTCAGGCTGCAAGAAATATTTCAAGAGCAAACTGCGCCGAAACCAATTGAGATAGACATGAACAAGCTGCATATGAAATTTTCAGCATTGAACGTAGATTTCAACGGTCCAAGTCTCGATTTTCTGGGTTCAAGGAAACCTGCACATGAAGACATCAAAGAATGGTACCCCCGTAAAAGTCGCTATTTTTCCGATGTTGGCCAGTCGCAGTTGATCGTGAAAACGGTTGCAGATAAGCATGGGTATGCTATAGGCTTTCACGCGTCTCGTGAGCAAGCTCAAATTTCTTGTTCAACATGTCGTCTGAGTTCGCTCAAACATTTGTCTTATCTGTCAGCAAACTTCTGAATGCCCGATGCATCGGTCAAAGAATGATGCTGGCTGCTGTTCATGCCACTGAAAAACGATTGTTCGCACCTCAGTGTCTGATGCAAATTTCTGCCCATCCAGCATTTTTATGCGCGAAAGCAGCTACTGCTTTCAGTGCGTCTTAGCCATCGCAATTCTGTCCGTCCGTCTGTCACACGGGTGAATCAGTCAAAAATGGTGCAAGCTAGTATCACCAAATCTTCACCATCGGTTGCCTGGAAGACTCTAGTTTTAGGAACCGTAAAGCTTTTCCATAAATTCGAAAGGGGTCACCCCGAACGAGGGCGCTAAATGAGAGGGGGTGGGCAAAATTTGCGATTTGTGGCCAATAAGTCACTGTATCTCAGTAACGGTGCGAGATAGGGCCTAGGTTACTATTAATCACTAATAGGAAATCATACACTGGCTTTCGATTGGCGCCCAATTCAATGACCTTGAATGAGCTTGAACACCAGAATAGGGGGTTTTATGGATTTTTTTGGCGATTTCGGGCTGCGACACAAGTCTATATCATTCACAAGGTGGCGCCATGGAACTGTCGTTATGCAATCCAGATAAAGAATTTTGTATTTGGATATTAACTTAGCGTGAACACCCCGGTTTTCAGCTAAACTAATGAACCGGAACTGCTATAGGCTTTCGTGCGTCTTGTGAGCATTAGCTCAAATTTTTGTCTTACACCAAACGTGAACTGTTCGCTTCATATTGCACTTGTCACCATATACTGGTTGCATCTCAGAGTGAATCTGATTTACATTAAATTGTTTTGCCCACAAAAATACAATAACGGCACGCTGTTTGTTACATTAGGATTTCAGTGGCAGTGTTGCTGTATTTAATGTTTATAAGTGACGTCACAGTGACATCATCGTCGTAAAATTCACAGCTGCCAATCAGCATTAAATTCCCTACAAAACGTATATTTTGAATTTTTAATATTTGCAAAACTAACAAAATGACACTATTTTGTAACTTCTTTATCAAACGACCCTCGTAATTACTGGATCACATAACTGGAAAATCATGTTCTGATAGAATTCCTGAATTTTGTGGGTTTTTGATGTCTTGGAAAAATTTATGCAGTCGCAGGCCTGCTTTAAGGTTTGTTGTGTTTCTTGTGGCAGTTTTTAGTTTGTTTTTCTGTTGCAGGAAAAGCTTCCAAAATTGGTCGATGAGCTGAAAACGATGCTGCCGGGACCATGGAATGATGATGACCCTGGACTGTGACCGATGACCAGCAATTGACAGCAACGAGATTCTACTCGTTTCAGCATTAACCTTGTTGCTTGCACGTTTTGATCATCTGCAGCAGCGTTTAACTTTTTTTCCAGTGTTTTCAGTGCACAGTGCACATAGTGATTTCAGGCTTTGGCCATTATCCTAATGTGAAAATTTGTGGCCTGACTTTGAAGCCTAATGCCTTTAGACCATTCAGTCTGAGGCTTTGGCTGTGGCTTTAAGCCAAATTCTGGCATCAGTTGCCTCAGTTATGACAGTAGTTGGCATAGGTTTTTATTTTTACGCGTGAGAGCTATCATAGCTACGGTGCGTATTAGCTATGGTAAATCTGTCCATCTGTCTGTCAGTCAGTCCGTCCATCAAGACCCCGGTACCGTTTCAAGACCAGTTGAGATAGAGACTTCTGGTTTTCACCATATTATGATAGCTTAGTGTCTCTAGTATTTCGTGACAAAATTTCATGCCACTGGGTGAAAGGGGTCCCACGAATGAGGGGACAAAAGTGGGACACTTTGAATGAACTTGAACCCCCAAAATCGGGGTCTTAGTGAATTTTTCATGATTTTGGGCTGTGACACGCGTTTCAAGAGTGAATTGCGCCGAAGTGGCTGGAGATAGACCAAGACAACCTGCGTGTGAAATTTTTAGCATTGAATGTTGATCTTAGCAGTCCAAGTCCAGAGCTTTTAGATTCAAAGAAACCTGCGCACGCTGTTGTCGCGAGGTACCCTTCTAAAAAGTGGTTATTTATCCGCTGTTGGCTTGTCTAGCTTGAAAATGGTTGCAGGTAGGCACAGACATGCTCCTATCATAACAAGCACTGGCGACGAGCTTCTTAGGAATGTCAATGTCGATGACCTTGAATGACCTTGAACCCTAAAAATATTGATTTTGTGTGATTTTTTGGCGATTTTTGGCTGCAAAAGGGTGAATTGCGACAAAATGGGTGGAGATGGACCAAGATTACCTGCAAACAGGAACTGCCCTAGGCTCTCGCGCATCTCATGAGCATTAGCTCAGATTTTTTTGTATCTGCCGGTAGTCCAAAAAAATGAAGTAGACTGCGATGAACCATTCTGTAGTGTTTTACATGCTTATAAGTGAAATCGGGATATGAATAACATGACAATTATTGTTTTAAATTGTTTTGGCCTTGCCACTGTTGCACGTTGGGGACTTTCTATTGGTATTGTCTGTGTATGTTTTATCTGCATTTGTTCTGTCGCATTGGATTTGGTCATTAGTGTAACACGATTTCTAAATTTTTAAGATGGAAAATTTCTTTAAAAGTCTAGTCATTTTGCACTGTACATACACTGTTAGTTCTCTGGTGTTTCTGTTGACTTTTGCGCAACTGCCATGATATGCCTCGAATCAGTGATGTCAGAGAGATGAAGATCTTCAAAACAAGACGGCAGGCCTCGAGGCCATAGATTGGGTATTCGTCACTTACCATTTTGAAATTTGTAATAATTCACCGGTTTGACCAATTTTTTGCCACTAGTTGCCTGAGATATGAATATGATGTTAGTCGACGTAGGATTTGATTTTATTTGGCGGTTATCTAAAAATTTGCCGAAGACTGATGAACCATTCTGTGGTGTTTTATATGCTTATCATCATCATTTCTGGCAAGCACCACTAAGAGTGCGTAGCGCCAAACGTAGACATCAATCTCCAGAGTTGTATGTTTTTATATGCTTATAGATATGAATAATTCTTGGAACCATTTTTGTTCTAAAATTGTCACTTCGGTATTGTTAGCCTGAGGGCCTTGATCTTAGTCTTGCTGCCGTTGCACATTAGGGACTTTTTATTGATGTTGCGTGCGCACTCTGCCTGCTTTATGCTTTATGCTTTATGAGATGTGGTCGTAAATGTAACATGAGTTGTGAATGTTCAAGATAGAAAATTTCTTCACAGTCAGTTATTTTGCACTGTACATACACTGTTCTCTTTTGTTTCTGTTTACCTCTGCACAATGCACAGCTGCCATGATATGACTCGAGTCAGTGATGTCAGCTAGATGAAGATTTCCAAAACAAGACTGAAGGCCTTGAGACCATAGGTGGGGAATTCGTTGCTTACCATTTTAAAATTTGTAATGATTTACTAGTTTGACCAATTTAAAAAATCATTAAAATTCGTGGCTATGGTTACCTATTTATCTAACTTGACAGTAATTGGTATCAATTGACAAAGACGGATATAGTTTTCAGTTCACATTTCTAGTGGCACTGCAGTTTGTTAAACATTGGGCTTACTCTGAACAATGTGACGATGTTTCTTCTGGCTTTTAATTTTGTCCTCAGGTTTGCAAGTGCAGAAAAGGTGTGACGTTTTGCTGTTTTATTTTGCTAACGAAAATTGTCACTCTCAATAGCGTGAGTGAGTGAGTGGGTGGTTTTTATCTGCACGTCAGCATTATATAGGCCATTTAATGCAATAGATTATTCAGGCCCGTCTTTACAGGGGTGGCATCTTGGCACGTGCCAAGGCCCCGGCGCCCCAAAGAGGCCCCGCGCTACGGCGGTGATCGTGATCGCCGCAATGGACGATGGATAGATCGATCAATCTAACCAGTTTTCATCGCCTTAGGGGATGAATTTCTGTCACAACTTGAATTCAATTAAAAGGTGTAGAAAATGTTCTCGCGAAATTGTAGATCTAAAAATAGAAAATGCAGGTCTGCATTACCTACAGATTTACGTATCTCACAGTTTGTGGTATATTGTGGTCACGGGTATCAGGGTATCAGGGGCCCCGAGGGTAAGTCAGTGCCAAGGACCCCGCGCTGGCCAAAGACGGCCCTGAGATTATTAAAAACAATACAGGGTGGGCCAAAAACTGGCATAATTTTTGTACACCTCATAATTTCACGAAATATTAGCCGATTTTCACAATTTTTTCACTGCCAGAATCAGGAGACAATTTGTAATCAAACTGTTATTATATATCCCACCACACATCAAGTTTGTCGCTACACTTCCTTGTGAAATATCAGACGGCGCACTCAAGCCGGTAACGCCACTGACCAGTTGCGTGATCAACGTTGATCGAGCCTGGCATGTGGCTCCCAAACAGCCCGGATTTAAATTTAGTCAGTTATGCTGTTTGGGATGTTCTTCAATAGACGGCCTATCAATGTTGACGATTCACGAAAGTCAACCAGCTGAAGCAAGCAATTGTCACTGAATGGGGCAAACTGCCGCAGTGTTTGGTTAATCGCGCCATTGGTCAGTGGCGTCGCAGTCTTGGATGCGTCGTCCAGCAGCAAAGCAGACACATTAAACATTTGATGGAAAAACTGTGTTATGTGACTTTTTAGACAATAACTGAGACAACAAACACGTTTCTGTTGTTAATGTCTTAAAATATGTTGTTGCAGAAGTTGTCTTGTTATTAATTGTTTTCCTTAAGACACTGACATTTCACTAGGTAGTGTAGCGACACACTTGAAGTGTGGTGGGATCTATAGTGATAGTTTTATTACAAATTGTTTCCTGATTCTGACAGTGAAAAATTTTTGAAAATCAGTTAATAATTGGTAAAATTATAAGGTGTACAAAAATTGTGCCATTTTTTGGCCTACCCTGTATATGCTTAGCTTACATTGTAGCCCTACGTGTTAATCAGAAATGATGGAATGGTAAAAAAAAGATTCGGGCTACTGAGATAATACGAGTATAAGGTAAAAAAAATACATGCGAGGGGAAAGTTAAAATCTTTAAAAAGCAATAATGAGTAGGCTGCGATATGTAAAGAAGGAGGTTAACGTCGTGCGGTCGCTGAGACATCATCATAGCTACTTAGTAAGCTGAGATAAGCTTACTTAAGTAACTAAAACGATAACTCAAACAGAAATTGTGTTTCTGCTCAACGCAGAAACACAATTTCTGTCAGAACGTAAACTAGAATTTCCAAATTTAAGAAAAGCGAAAAACATCAAAACTGTGGCAGATTATTTGCAAAAGAACGAACGTAAACGGGACTTCTGCAAAGCAAGTCAGTTACACAATTAAACCGGCAGTTTCTACTGTAAAACATTGAAAGAAACATTTGTTGTATAAGCTTAGATTTCACACGTTCACTTGGTAGCATTTAACTGACAATAATTGACCATTAGGCTACCATGGTTGCTAACAGTACAATGTGATTATGTAATAATAATAATAATAAAGCGGATTTATACACGGCGCCTAAAAGCAGAAGTCACTAGGCGCCGCAGTTTCAATTAGTCAAAAATATGTGTGTTTAGTTGCGCTTTGGTAATGTGATAATGCTTTGATATGTGGTTGATAAATAGTGATAATGAACAATAAAATGGCCGTTTCGTGAAGTTGCTAACTTTTTCAATATGTGTTGCTAAGCAGCACAATAGCTGCATTAGTGAAACTAAAATTGAACTAAAACTAGGGCCTTTAGAAAGTAATAGTCTGATTATGTCAGAATTTTTAAATAAACGTCAATTGGAGATGAAACGCTCGTTGTAACATTACGTGTGGTTCCGGCAAAATGTGTACTGCCCGATGAAACTGAAGTTAGTCTGAGAGGAACTAAAATAATATCTCTGCTATTAGCAAACCTGGGCGTGATCATGAAGAATTCGATGGCTCAGTGGTCACGCTTGAAATCAATCGTTGGGCTGGCTGTACGCGGTGAGTAATGCTTAGGCGCGGCTTCAACACGACTACTAACGACCTACCTCTATAGCATAATAGGCCTACAGAAATGCGTATACGGCAGCGATTATATGCTGCTCTGGAATACGTAGTAACAGTTTTTCACGGTTTACATCGGCGCAGTGTACTTAGTCTACAAAGTCTGACTGCAATAGCTGATCTCTGGTCCTACACACAACACGCAATATGAGTGGAAACAACTTCACTCAGGTTGTATTCTATACCTGTATTAGATATTACGGAGACCGACGCCCAAGCACTGCTTCCTTATTTGCTCGTGCACATTACGTACTATAGGTTATTAGGTTCCATGCAGTTTAGCAGCTGTAGTAAGCATGCAGGAAAATAACGTATTGTTTTTAGCTACTGTGAACCTATTAGGCCTCATTTGATTTCTCCATGATTATCAGTGCAGCGAACACTTTGCATGTACAAAGCAACAGGAATCACAGTTACTGAACTGCCAGATCGCTTAGTACACTCCTGTAGACGCAAGTGAATTGAATACGAGATTTTAGTTAACTTTGGTTCGGTTCATTTCTGACGCTCCGTACACGCTTTAAAATCGTTTCTCTAGTACAAGTGACAAACTGTTAGTAAATATTACTTGCTGTGTTTTTGTTTCAGTTTTTTTCTCGTTTCAGTTATCGTTATTTTTGTAGCTTTTTTCATCTTATGCTCCTCTTTTATACTTGTACGTATACCGCTTTGCGTACCATTTTTTCTCGATTCTGTTCCGTTTAAAACAGTTTTAGGCTTAGTGCTTTCAGTTTACGTGTTAGATTAAACTGGCAGGCAGCGTGTTTTTTTAGTGCAAAACAGGCCTACTTATATCTTAACTAGGCCTAGTCTACGTTTTATCAATCATATGATACGTAAAGGGGCCTATTACGTAACCTGTATAGCCTATTAATACAAGTTTAATATGATAAATGTGTAATTCAGCGAATATTCGATCTACGTCTGTAAATGTCCACGTGCTATTGCGGTGGCTGTCACAGTCACAGGCGTCGGTAGGTCCCTGCTGTAGGATTGGTCAAACTTCCCACTGCGTTGTCTTCTCGGTTCACTGAACGTGACAGCACAGATAGGCTATCTGAGACGGCATGTATTATAGCGTCTCTGCCTCTCCTTAAAATAGGCGTGTGGTGCGAAATTCTGAAGTTGGATCTGTTGTTAACACGCTTAAGCCCAAGCTCTAATACTTTGATTTGTCGTATACAACAACAAGTTTTAGGCCCACAACATCTTGACATGGCAAGATTTTGTGGATTTGTCGCATAGACCATAGAGGTTTTTCACTTTTGCGGACTTGTTGACCTATAGGCCACAACTTGTGGTTTTTCTTTACAGTTTGTTGTACAACCAATCCACAACAAGTCGAAGTAAGTGGAATTCGTGCTTCATCGGGCAGCTGTCTGGTAAAAATATAAATTTTATGTGACTAGAAAGTTGCATGGCGTTGTAGGGAAAGGTTGATCCGGAAGATCTATTCACGAAGCAGGAGCGAATTGGCAAGGGCTCGTTCGGCGAGGTGTATAAAGGCATTGACAGACGGACGCAGAAAACAATCGCGATCAAGATCATCAACCTCGAGGAAGCGGAGGATGAAATCGAAGACATCCAGCAGGAAATCACAGTTTTGTCACAGTGTGACAGCTGCTTCATCACCAAATACATTGGCTCATATATCAAGGCAAGTCTCCATGTCACAGCTGTTTGTTATTTGGTCACAATACCCCAATACGAGTCTTGCATGTTCCTCTCTCAGTCTGAGACGCGCCATAGCAGCACCTGCTGTCGCGCGTAAAAAATCGTAAAACTTCTCTGTATATTTGCGTTACCCCAACAAACAACAGCTGATTTCTTCAAAATTCCACACGAACAATCGCCGTTTATTGACAGTCAATGTGCCAAATTTTTGTTAAATCTGCGGACGCAAACAATAGTTGCAGCGGCGTTTGTGCGGTCACGGTCCAAAACGGCAAGTGTCCAGTATTAAGCAATTCTGACAGTGTCCACGGCTTGCTGGGAAATTTCGCGATAAACTTTCTTGCACCATATTCTTTCCTTTGTCTCAACAGTTTAATTAAAACACGATCGTTTGCAGAAAATGTCATTTTGTTTTTGTTTACGTTACCATTTACGTTGATTGCGTCAACAAACGTCACTTCCGTCGAGCGACTGCAGTAGAGTAGACTATGTAGCGCCATATTGGTAATGGAAATGTTTTTTGTTACCGATATTCAACATTAATACCTCCGCTAAGAAATAATATTTTTAACGAAATTTGGTGATCTGTTTAGCAATTTATTAGGATTTAAGCATTCGGATTCGTTCAGATTTGACATTTGTATTGTACGATGTGTATGGGGTTACTTTTTTCCGGACACAGTTTATATTGATATGTATTTACACGCGTACTGCATGTACTGATTTTATCAGAGGAAGTTATTATAACTGTCGCACGCGTGCAGTGTGGTATTCGTATCGAATATCGATCGGTATGACGGCGTTTCGTGACATGCGGTCAGAAACACGCGTGTTTAATTCCAGCGGCCACATGCCAGGCGTCTCAGGCGTCAACAGTATATTAAGTCAGACCGTGATTAAAAGAAATATACGCCACTTTTCTGCGGTTTTGACGTTTGGTGACCTTTGACGTTTTGAACCGAAAATTTGGAAACGTTTGCACCAATTTGGGTTTCTCTGCAGTTTTTGTTTCGAAGTGGTATCCTGTACGTGACAGACGAACGGACAGACAGGAAAACAGACGGACGGGCAAGACGCGCAATGCGGCTTAGGATGGCGGCGTAATAGCGCTGCTGGCAAGTTGCTGGCATAATAATTGCACCACTGTTAATGAGCCTTCAGAGCAGCAGTATAACTTTGTACCAATTGAAGAAATGCAGTGCTCTGCTATTGGCTACTAGGCATACTTATCAAAAGTAATGATTTAGTCTAGATTCATAGATAACATAGATTTATGACGCTGATTGCTGGGTAAAGCCCAAATTTCATTACGCCGACTTTCACCGAAACTTACCCGCGGTGAAAGTCGTGGACACAAATCATGAAAGTCGGCGACGTGATTTATTCCCAGTTTGTTCTGTTCAGTTTAGTTATGTCGCATTGTACACACCATAACTACAGAGATCCGACCAAAAGCCATCTGTTGTATTGTATAGCAAGTTCTACAACAAATTCAGAACAACAACAACAATGAAACTGTAGAATTTAGCTCTTTTAATAGTTTTTAGCGTTACGTTGAGACTACCGATTTTACCAGATATCTCGAAAGTTTTTTAATGTAAACGTTTTATCGCTGTCATTACACACATTTAGGCTATTTCCATTTTTTCTTGTAATTTATTATGTTACTTATAGTTGTTTGCACTTGTTTAAGGCTCTGATGAGCCTGATACTTGTCTTGCTTGTCATTAAGTAGTGTTGCTGCTAACTTTTGTCTATGAACTGTTTTTATTGGAGAAACAAAACGATTAATTGGAGTTTTGTGCTTTATGCCACGTACTGTCAGTGTGATTGTGTGCTGCTGTTTTAGGGTCCATTTCTATGGATCATTATGGAGTACGTAGGAGGAGGGTCTGCCCTGGACCTTCTCAAGCCGGGTCCGATAGACGAGACGTACATAGCGATAATTCTGCGTGAAATTCTCAAAGGTTTAGATTATCTGCACGCAGAGAAGAAACTGCACCGCGACATCAAAGGTATGTTCAACTTGCTTTAATAGTGATTGATCAAAAGAGGATATTTGTTGTCACTGCATGAGAAGACAATGTGTTGCAGCAATTTTGTGTTGAAAACTAACTTTGTACTTGATATTCTTCTGAGGTCCAAAAAATGTCCATCAATGTATCTCATTTTTGTGTACTATCTTTGTGTATTTTTTGTTTAGTTTTATAGTTTTAAACTTAACGATTTTTGCCGCATTGTTTGTCTTGTATTTTGTGCTGCTTTTCGACGTAATAAAAATGATTGATTTTTCTTATTTCAGTTTTGTTTAAAACAGCTTTTTAGATCACATGCTAGATTAAACTTATAGCCTGTCTGCCAAATTTTGTCGCAAATCATGTAAATCATATTTCGTCATACCACAAAACTGTCTATGAGGGTCATCCCAAAAATTTCAGGACTCGACATATTAAACAATAATATTTTCAACATTCTGTACATCAGTGAAACGTACATCTTTTAAGAACTTTATGAGTCCGTTGCGATCGTTGCGAATATGATGTCAATGACGTCACAGAGCTTTAAATCGAAACGATTTAGAGCGCTAATGTAAACAGCATAGAATCAGGCTCACTGGTTTTTTTTGCATGACAATTTTCCAGTCTGTAGCTAGATTTGTAAAAGTGGGGTCTGTGGCATCTGATTTTCTGAAAATTATGACAAATACCATGAAACACGCTTATGAATTTCTCATTTGAATTGGTGAATACAAGGTATCCTAAATTTGCGCTGATCGCAAATAAGAGCATTTCAGTCAGATACGATGCCACGTCAATATTTGATGGCATCAGCCGAGTCTTATTAAAAAATTTGAAAATAATAATTTTAGTTGTGTTGAGGAAACACTAACCAAGATTTATATAGGGGGCCCTGGTATGCACGGGGGCCCGGGAATTAGGTAAGCCCCACGCGTCTTCCTCTACACCGTGTTTCAAAAAATAGTCAAAACTGTTCTTGTCATAACTTTGTCAAATTTCCACCGATTTTGATAATTTTTGGCAGGTATATGGCCAAAACGATATGATTATGTAAGATGCACTCATTTTTTATTTCACCTAATTTATGTCAACGCACTACCGTGTGAAACACAGATGCTCCAATTTTGAATAACGCTAAGCTGTGGTCTCCAATAAACGTTGTAACGACTTAATTAAGCACACAATAAGTGAAGTGTACATTATTTGGCAGAACTACAAGTTTGTATAACAACCCGCTTGCAAGCTATCAGAGTTTATGCTCAAAGTATGCCCAGCATACACGGACACAATGGCTTAGATGCAACGCCACTGGCTGATAGCGGAATCAAAAAGTTGACTGATCAAACGGCATTCATTTATCGATTAGACATGTTTTAAGCGTATCAGTCAGCTATTTTGCTGTTTGCTATTTTCACCTTAAAATATTTAATACCACAAAATTAACAAATCACGTGTTGCCCTTTGTCGAATTGATGATGCAGAGATGAGCAATCGGATACAAATAATCACCGCAAAATGTAACAATTTAACGCATCTGTGTTCACATGGTAGTGCGTTGACATAAATTAGGTGAGGTGAAAAATAAGTCCACCTTACACAATTCTGTCGTCTTGGCCACCTTTACGCCAAAAATTATCAAAGTTGGTAAAAATTCAATAAACTTATAAGAAAAACAATTTTGACTGTTTTTTTAAACACGGTGTAAATCCCGTTCCATATTGCAGTCCAGTTCAAGTCTACAATTTCCTAGCCGCCTGTTCGTGACTGTGATTTCGTACACCAAGTCCACCCTGCATACAGTAATAACCTGAGGCCCAGTGACTATTATCTGTTTTGAAATCTGAGATTTTATCATGTTGGTGTTCGCTATTCACGATGATGAATGACCTTAGGCTGTTTGCGTTGACGCTGTGAAACGCTTTTAATTAATGTTCTGTGACGTCATAAATTAACGTGACGTCATATCCGCAACAGTCCGTAAAAGATGTACATTTCACTGATGTATTGATGCGGAAAATGTTATTGTTTATATGTCAAGGCCAGAAACTTTTGGGATGACCCTCGTATTATATCGACGAATATCGTGTTTTACCACTGTGTTGTTTTTTTTCCAGCTGCTAACGTTCTTCTGTCGGAGACGGGGTCGGTGAAGCTGGCGGACTTTGGCGTCGCCGGCCAACTGACGGATACGCTGAAGAAGGGCAAAGAAACGTTCGTTGGCACGCCGTTCTGGATGGCCCCCGAAGTCATTACGCAGAAACCATACGGATGCAAAGTCAGATTCTGTCATTTTTATATCGCTGTCTATTTCTGTTCGTTTGCACTTTAAAAAAATTATGTGCTTCAAGTTGCAGTCTGGCGGAAAAGTAGGAACGACAAAATAATTTATGTTTGTTATTTGTTATTTTAGGACATTTCGTATAATATTATCAAATAGTTCATTTTGTCAGAAAAGGCAAATTCCGTTTTTCTCTATGTGTTCTTTTCATTTCTCGTTTTTGTTTTATTTGTTCACTTTACCTTTTTATATTTCGAAATTTTTCCCTACTGATTCATATCCTTTTTTATTTTTCTCCGTTACTTATTTATTTCTTTGCGGCTCTTGGGGTCAGTTGTTAGCATTTGGAATATGGTATTGTCGGTGCGTTGTGGCAAAAATGCGTCTTTTCATCATAGATCTTTAAACAGGAGCGGAAGATAAGACGTGGTTTCGCGTAAAATATAACATTTGACGAAAAGTATTTTTTGCAAGTCAAGCAGGATCTAACAGTCCAACAGTCAAGCCATGCAGTAAATGAGATTAAAATGTGGCGTGTGCTTGAATGATTCAGGTTGACATCTGGAGCCTCGGCATTACGGCGATAGAACTGGCGAAGGGCGAGCCACCCAACTCTGATCTTCATCCAATGCGAGCGCTCTTTCTCATACCCAAGAACACTCCACCTCAACTCAACGGCAACTTCAGCAAACACTTTAAAGACTTCGTCGAACTTTGCCTCAACAAAGATCCCGACAACGTACGTCAGTTTTTAGTCGACCCGTGCTGTCAGCGGTGTCTTAACGTCTTAAATTTGCAAATTATGAATACTAGGCCTACATTTCTACATTTGAGTTTTAATTTTACGACATAATATAGTCTACGAAAATACACGGTGAGTTAAAACACCAAACTTCAGTCACTTGTTATTATTGTTATTAATGATTTTCATGGCTGGATAAAGAGTAAGATAAGCCTATTGGAATTTCGTTCTTGCTGTTCGATTTGTTTTCTCCTAAGCCATACATGTACGTAGGCCAAATGAAAATCGTTGAACAATTTACTTCCCCGTATTTGTCACTCTCATTAGTGTCAGTCAGTTTACTGTTACTTATTTGTTGCCTGATTTTTTGTGTTATTTTGTCATTATCTTTCTTTTGTTGCCATTTTATAGTAAAGAAAAATTTTCAGTCAGAGAACCTAAAAATCTCGTGATAGTTTTCGAAAATAAAGACACGATTTGTCGTCTTTTTTGACTTACCGTACCGTTTGTATTCGGCTGTGCTGGCGTATTTAATACTGGCGAAAATAAATACCACAATAATGATTAGTGTGATGAAACTAATTTGTGTGCAGCGTCCGTCGGCGAAAGATTTGTTGAAGCATCGGTTCATAGTGCGAGCGAAGAAAACGGCTTTCCTGGCGGAGCTCGTTGAACGTTACAAGCAGTGGAGAGTTACACACCCTGAGAGTGACGACGACGACGACGCAGACAGTGAACAGTAAGACACACTTACAGACAGACACTCAGAAATATAGACGCATACATGCAGAGATACACACAGAAACAGACAGACGGACACAGAGGATAGGCCTAGATAGGTCTACGAACAATGCAGATTGAAGACTGACACATCCAAAAAGCGATGACATGGACTTTATTTTCCAAAGTTGTTTCAAATTAATTAAGACTTTCAGTCAGACGGCCGTTTAGAATTAAACCGAGATCAACGCCTAAACCACCGTGGTGCAACGCAAGTTAACGGCTGAACTATAGGTTCAAAGTCAAATTTGGCCTGAGTTCCACATTGTTGGTGCAACACGTTTTTAATATTAAAAACTAGAAAAGCAATCAGAGACGCAGACCTCTGCTAACGCCGTGTTGTTCGCCAGGTGGCAGCACCATATTTGGTTTGGCATTCAAAGCAATGTTAACGAAAATTTCAAAGTGATCCAGAATCCAGGATTCCTTCCGGATCACCCCCAAAATTGAATCACTTGTAGTTTTTGCCATTCGCGACATTCCCTCAAAATTTCAGAAAGATCCGTAACTTTTTGAGTTATCTTGCTAACACACAGACAGACAGACAAACTCTGGCAAAAACATAACCTCCTTGGTGGAGGTAATGAAATGGCATTGATTTGTGCCATATTGGTGTCAATCTGATCAACGTTTCTCAAAGTAAAAGCCATAAATGAGGCGGCCTCACTTTTTGTACTACCGATATAGTATTATTACAGGGCCTACAGTTAGATGGACGATGTTTAAGCTGACTGTCATGTTGCTAACGAAATCCTCCTAAAAACCTCAATTTATGTATTTTTCGGTTCAAAAGCAACACAATTTGACAACAGAAACCCGTAAAAGACAGTGCCATTGCTTTGCTTTTCAGTTAGGATTTTGACGAGGAAAAGTAAGCAAGTCTGAAGTTTGCGATTATTTATATAGTTTAAGTTGCATTTGAGTATAGTTTTATACTTACACGCTGATTGTTTTTCTTTGTTTTATTTCGTTGACTATTCGTTTGCTGATAATGTCCTTTTAAGTCGGTCCGTGTCGGTGATTACTTGTAGCGATGAAGACGAAGTGATAAGTGTCGGCTGGATCGACACAGTCCGTGCATCACTAAACGACAATCAGCGACAGTCCCAGCACTTCCCGCAGCCAATCAACGGCCAGCGTCAGTCAACCGCGCCCGTGACGTCACAAGATGACGTCAAGCCGTCGCCGCCGCGACCAATCACGCTCGTGGTACTGAGAGATATTCTACCTTATTCACCAAATTACTGTAACTTATGTATAGAGCAGTAAGTTCACAGACAAACATGGCGTACAAACTCTGCTACACTTACACAGACAGTAAATTGATTAAAACAAACCAAGTTATCAACCCAGTGCCGACATAATATGCGGCCATCCACATACAGGGTGGGTCAAAAAACTAAGCTGTTGTACTTTGTGCATATCTTTGCTAAATATGATCACAATTTCACATTTTTTACCAGTAGACTTTGTAAGAAATTTGCTACTCAGTCAGTGGCATGCACACCACACTCATTATGTCGCTACACTACCTTGAAAAACATAAATATCTGAAAACTAACAATATCTATAGATGGGTAAAAGTTTTGTTTTAATAAATTTTAAAGTATTTATTTGCAGTGTTGGGAAAACTGATACAAAATGAACTAGAAAGCAGTCAGAGCCCGCACACCTCCGCCAAGGCCATGTTGTTCGCCAGGTGGCAGTACCATATTCGCTTTGGCAGAGGTTTCCATTATGCCCCATTGAAAGCAATGTTAACGAAAATTTCAAAGTGATCCAGAATCCAGGATTTTTCTGGATCACTCCCAAAATTGAACCACTGGTAGCTTTTGCCTTTCCCGACATTCCCAGAAAATTTCAGAAAGATCCGTCCATAACTTTTTGAGTTATCTTGCTGACACACAGACAAACAAACAAACAAACAAAGTCTGACAAAAACATTACATCCTTGGCGGAAGTAATTAAATCAAACTCTCAAATCATACAGACCAAATGAGTTTAAACTCAAACTCAACTCGCCTACTTCGTAGTGAGTTAAATCAAACTCACCAAAAAAATGAATTAACTCATAAACTCATTTGTTTTTTTTCGGTTACCAATCAATCAAGCGATCAATCAGTAAAGTTATCAAGGTAGTCATCCTAAGGTGATAAAAACTGGTCAGTCAATGAACAATCACCGTTTGGTCACTTCAGTAGTCCACAAAAATATTTCTTTCTCAGTTAATTAATCAACCAAATTTTTAAAAAAAATTCTAAACTGATACCGTTTCTAATCACTGTTTATTTTCTGTGATATTTCATATTTGCTTTCAGCAACAGAAATTTTCCAAAGTTTGTATCTAAAAGTCAGTTGCGTTTTAGAGTTTCAATCTGTCCGCTTACGCCGAACAGAGTCTTTCTACTGCAGCAGATGATGACACTGTTGTAGGCCCCTATTAACCCATTACTGCGTGACTTATTTTGTGATGTATTGTGAAAGCAGGTGTCCTTTTTGGGACGTTATGTAGTAGTGAGTTAAACTGCCGGATATTTGTGAAGCAGTGTTAATGACCGATCTTGATCTGTGAGATGTGAAGACACTTCTGTATCAGCAATTAACAACAATCGGAAATAACCGGTTCAGTTTAGTTAGACGTTTGTTGCGGCCGCCCTGTTGACCACAGATTTGTTGACTTGTTGTGGATCTGTAATTTCAACCGCAAACTGCCAACTTGCAGTGAGTTGATTTTAGACACCTAATAACCTCACAACTCATACAAATACTGAATTAAATCAAACTCATAACTCGCACCTGTTGGGATGAGTTAACTCAAACTCGCAACTCACAATAACTGAGTTAACTCGTGAGTTGAAACTCATTTGAGTTAACTCATGATAACATTGTTTCCTTGTAATTTTAAATTTAAGATACAGTGAGTATCAAGAATGTTTACATATAGCTACAGAGTACGTTTTCATTTTTCAGCATACTGCACAGCCTGCAGGGCCGCACAATTGAAATACAATGCTCATGCGGTTAATAACTGAGCAAGATTGCAGCCACCAACCAGCATTATTGTACATTGAAAATTAATGCAGAGTAAAATCGTTCACATTTTTTGAAATAAATGTTCAATATGTCTTCCATTGTTTTTGATATTTACTATTACTCATTTAACATTAGACCCGCTGTCCATCTGTAGATATTGTTGGTTTTCGGATATTTATGTTTTCTCAAAATAGTGTAGCGACATAATAGGCGTGATGTGCCAGCCACTGAGTAACTAATGTCTTACGAAGTCTACTGGTAAAAAACTTGTGAAAACTGGTCAATATTCAGCAAAGATATGGGCAAAGTACAATAGCTTCACAATGGCTTAGTTCTTTGACCCACCCAGTACGAACTTGAATTACTTAACTAAATCGATTCATTTCAGCACAACCTCTGCGACTGTGAAACAAGTTTGCAACAAATCGAATTAGTAGAGTTGACTTTTAACTTCTTTAGGTTATAGTAGACAGGGTCAGAAAATAACCTTTCCACAACGCTTAACGGTAACAATGTTGGATTTAGGATCAAGGTTAAGGCGCGGCACGTTCACCTGTGTCGGAAGGCAGTGTGTGATCCCATACGGCAGATGACGCTCCGCGACTTTGAGATGAATTAGCATTAGAGATTAATTTCAGTGTTATGTGCTATAGAATTTTACGTTATAGATACTTACTTATTGAGTTATTTTTACTTATTTTATAGAGAACTTTAAAACTTTTTCGTTTTCTATGTTTTTCCATAGGCAGAGACAGAGCTGGTATCTCGTCAGTCGTCAATACCTCAGCGACCGTCTCCGAAGCCACCCCGGCCACTCTCATCATACGCACCTGCTCCAATCATCCCGTCTCAGTCTTTTGACACTGACGCCACGGACAACGACTCGACCGCCGCTAACTTTCAACGTAAGTATGCGTATACGCGTCTTGTTTTTTTCTGTGAATAATATGCACCTATTCTGTCGTATTCTCTATTCTATTGTATGATTTCCTTCGCCTTATGTCTCACTCTAATACGGTGTAGGCACAGTGCCGTGTTTACCGCTCATAATTTCACCCCAGTCCAGCGTGAAGATTGAAACGCATTTGGCGTTTGTTTAGGCCTATCACACGCACGTCCCACGCCGAACACGCCGTCGATCCCAGTTATACGAGGTATAACACTCTGTCTCAAAAAAACTGGGACCCTGACATTTTCGACTGTAACTTTAAAACCAATTGTCAGATTTTGATTATTTTTGGCATGAATATTCCAGACACAACTTGCCATCAAATGACTATTCAGTTTCCCACCTCACACAACTTTTGTTTTTGCACTATTTGGGGAAAACACAACCAGCAAAATATCACTTTTTTATCCGACGCGATATGATTCCTTAATTAACATAACACGTAAAAACACATTTTGTTCAATTTCTGACACTTTGGCTGACATTTCATTCAGTTATCCATTTTTTAACTGCCTGCAGTAAAATTGCTTGAAGTGCTGGCTCACTGTGTGAACACAAGCAAAGAGACGCTTTCTCCATTCATTGACAGCAGTATCGATAATGTTCTGCTCCAGATCAATCCAGGCTGTATCAGTCACTTCTTGACTTCACAAACATTCCTAAACTTTATCTGGTAGACATAC
>Ga0056128_1003056_pt1 | contig 20301 bp, 14 predicted proteins | sample WorMetLIZISLAND2_FD_71113 | JGI IMG/M metagenome (GOLD analysis project Ga0056128, IMG submission 71113) | Marine gutless worms symbiont microbial communities from Max Planck institute for Marine Microbiology, Germany - Olavius geniculatus... ... | reverse complement strand
AGTTTTATTGTACTGTGTTTTCTTTTCATTCTGTGTCTGTTTTTATGTTTACTGTGTATTGTTTAATGGACCCTTGTGGTCTGATTTCAAATAAAGATGATGATGATGACATAGTGTCTATTTCACATAATTTATGTTAACGCACTGCCGTATAAGACGCAGATGCTTTAAATTGTTACATTTCGCGGTAATTATAAGTATCAGATCGCTCACTTTTTATTATCAATTTGACAGAGAGTGCCATGTGATGTAATAATTTTGTGGTATTAAATATTTTACGCTAAAAATTGCAGACAACAAAATAACCGATTGATGAGCTCGGAACACTTTTTATTTATCAATGAGTGTTGTGCATTTTGATCAGTTGATCGTTAATGCCGCTGTCAGGCGTGGCGTCACGTCTAAGCCATTGAGTACAATTTGGCCATAAATTCTGATAATTCAGAAGCAAGTTGTTACACAAACTTATAATTCTGCTACATAAATCACGTTTTAGTTAACTGTGTGTTTAATTAAGTCGTTAAAACTTTTATGTGTATAACAACTCAGCGTTATGCAACAATTTAAAGCATTTGCGTTTTACATGGTAGTGCATTTACATAAATTATATGACGTGGACAATAAGCGTAGTTTACATAATTCTATTTCTTGGCTATTTGTATGCCAAAAATTATCATATTTGATTGAGATTTGACGAAGTTTTGAAAAGAACAAGTTGGGACATTTTTTGACACACCCGTTATTAACTTTAAAATACGTCATTATAAATCATATTGTATATGTTTTTGAATTGAAGTATTTGGGTGTACATGTAACTACTGTGAAGCTTCTGCAATTCTTGGTGGAACATCTGAGACTAACGTTTTATCGTATGTTTAATTGTATCTACTCTAAATCTAATGCTGCAAACTGTAAAATGGTCACCACTGAAGTTCTGAAATCTTGCTGTTTGCCATCTATGTTATATGCGATTGAAACTACATTGTTATCAGCAGCTAAAAAATGTTCATGTCTTTGAGAGTTGTATAAACAGGACATCCCCTTTGGTGCAAGTGATACACACTTTGCAAGTGATAATAGCAGTTTTGATTACTTATGAGGTTGTGTGAAGCTCGATGGGATAAAACAATTGACTGAGAGAAAACATTGTGCATTTACTAAACGGTTATTAGGCAATTGTGGTTTTTCTAATCTGCTTTTAATTCATGTCCAGAACTCTATTTTAGCATAATTGGTAACGTGTTTATATGTAGTTGTGTGGATGTGTGTGTTTGGTTGCGTTTTAGGTTTTCTTATTTTTTTAAAAATTTGTTTCTATTTTGTGTGCTTGTTTAGTTATTGTTTTAATTGTGTGTGTGTTTGTTGCTGTCCTTAAGGCGAAACAAAGATATATAATTATTATTCGAACTAGAAAAGTTTGAGCAAATGGACACATTGGGGTTTGTGCGTGCGCAGAAGGATCATACGGAAAACTTACCGAGTGCGGTTCAGTTTCGCATGGGCGGCTGTAAGGGAGTTCTTGTGGTAGACCCAAAGCTCGGACAGGAAGATAAGATTGTTATACGCCCGAGCATGGAAAAGTTCAAGTCCGACTACTGCAGACTGGAGACGATCAGTTTCTCAAAACCTCGTAAGAAGCATGTCGTTTTGGCCGACCCTAAGGTCGAGCTTTTAATATACTGTTCTGTCCGTCTCTCTGTTCTCTGTAACGCACGTATTGTGGCTAAACGGTACGTCTTACCAAAAAAATATCAAAACAAGTAAGCAGGCTTGCCCCGACGGCTACACTATGATACAAAATCGGACCTCTTACAGCTCCCATATTTTCTCCAAACGGGATTACTGGCTAACCTCAACTAACTGTACTTGCACTGAAAATTGTGCCAAACTGCTTCAGTTAGCGGCATGTTTAATATTTACAGCCTATATAGGAACTTATCAGCCTATTAGACGCTACTGGGGTCCTGACCACCAAAATTTGCATGCTCATTACGGTCAGGCTGTATCAGTGCAGTGATTACTATTAACAGGTTACAGACATTTGCAAAAGTTTTTAACTATCTAATGCTTTCATTGCCCACCCTCCACTTCTCTCCAAACAGATATTCAACTGACCGCTCATTTACATTCGCTGGTCTTTGGACACTGGCGTACGGTGGGCCTATCCTAGCAACAGCTAGGCTTCTTGTCTTATGTCAACGTTAACTTGCACGAATGGCCATGATTTTCTGGTAACAGTGATCATGCGAAATGTGCCCTATCTCGACTAATGATATAGCGCTGACCGCACAGACATATGGAGAGGATAAAAATAAGCAACATAACGCTGTATTTGTTTTCGTTGTCGATATTGTTTTACGTTGTTTCAGAGCCGTTGTTTCTAAACAACCAGATAGTGACTCTGCTGTCGCAGCTTGGATTGCCGGGCAGCGCTTTCTTTGCTCTCTACAATGACGAAATTCGACCGTTTATTTTCGCCTTCTTTGAACCAGTTGAAGCTTTGAAGCTGATCAAATTTCAGCACTGGCATTTGACCGAGATTGTCTATAACTTCCCGTATTTGCTGAATGAATCTTTCGCTATCGACATTTTGAAAGACATGTTAACGGAAAAGCTAGGTATAAGTCTATTGTTTAATTTCAGTTTTTAGATTTAGTATTAGATTAGTTTTAGATTTACTTTGATTTATGTCAAATGTTCATAGTATTTATTGTAATTTTTCCAGAGCAGTTGTAAGTGCCATTGGAGTTTTCTTGTGTTTACACTGACTGTGATTATGTAGGCCTACTTTGGTAACAAACAGTAGGTCTATTTATTTCAAAGAATCTGTAAAATAAAAAAAGGTGGTTAAATTGACATAAAACTGCAAAATGTTAATTTTTACAAGCACAACCAAACTTTTACACCGTTCAAAGAACACCACTGAACCATGAGATGGTAGCGTTCGATTTGTACATTTTTTCGCTTGGAAGTTGCGTTTATTGCAACTACGTCTTTTTTTTATTATTTTACGTTTTTATTGCCGTAACCATGGCGCTTTAAAACATTATTTAATAGTTGTATCAATACCTCTTCATCTGGCTTTATCTCTGTTTACTGGTTTGATATTTCCAAATATGTTTAAATTGTTTGTGTTTGTGTAACATTGACATTAGAGTAACGCAGCATATTAATTAACGTAGCAGAAATCATGACTAATATAGTGATCAAGTTTTACAAAGTAATGTAATTACGCAAATGTGTTAGTTAAAGTAATTAATTATACATTCGTTTTTAGCAAAACTGTGGTGTAAACCTTGTGGTTTAACGTTAATGTGTTGCTATCTCTAGAAAAACTTAAGACGACACAAAGAAGGCAGATAAAAATACCGATGGACAAAGGCAGAAACATGCTTGGAGTGATGGATGAGACTGGAAAATTGGAAGAAGGACAGGTGCATGTGCAGTACACGTGCAAAGAGTCCAACCAGTTTGTGACACACAGAGGTAAGTTGAAAGTTAACTTATTAATTAAAAATCGCCAATTTTCTTACTCCACTTTAAGTCATATACACAATACTCACTGTTGTAAAAAGACCCAAATGAACACTTAGGTCTAAAAAGACATCTTTCATAATGCAAGCTAACTTATCTTTACATTTTTTTGGTAGGTAAATCGAGTACCGGCTTGCTTGCAAGCACGGGATAAGGTGGGGCGCGTTTATCTGTCAAGTAACAGGCAGCAAGGTCGTGGATTAAAAAGGTTATGGCAGACAGCTGCAAATTTCCCACTAAGAAAATTTAATTTTGCCTCTAAATTTTCGACAAAATAAAAACATTTATAGCCCTAAATTTGGTATTTTTACGAAAAATTTAAAAATTAGAAATTTGGGGCAAAGCCCAACGTGAGTCCGCCCGGCGCCTTAAGTCCGATTGGGGAAAAAATTAGGGGGGTGGAATTTTTTCGGCATCAAAGTCACGTGGCTTGAACTCAAATGCATTGGCATACGCCGAACGCGCATTGTCGACTTAGGGTAGGTGAGCCTCTATAAATTTGTTCGTAGTGCACCGAAGTTCACAATTTTTTTTGTTCAACACTGAAAAGATCTTGTTAACGCCGTTTACATTTCGTCACTATTTTCATCGTTGTCAGATATATTTGCGCTCAAACTTGAAAGTTATCGTAAATTGCACCGATTTTTAAACGTTTTTTGCGCTCCCAAATTTTAAGGGGGTGGTGCCCCCAAAAGTCATACTTGCGTTAACATCCCAATCTAGAGGCACGCCAAGTGCCAAAATTTCGTCGGGCTACACTCCCTAACTCAGAAGTTATAAGCGCTCCTTTATTACATTTTAAGCCAATTTTTGACCCCCATTTAAAAAAAATTTTTAAAAGGGCCCCGTCCCCGGTGGGGAATGCGCTAGTAACTTCGTCATTCTCTAGCGCGTGTAAAAATTTTGGGGCGCAGCACACCTTAGGGGCCGAAATATGGTCTTCCGAAAAAGTCGATTTGGGTGGGTATGATTCCACGTCGAGATATCTAAAGTAATTGGACCAAACTTTACCGAACTTGTTTCGTCTAACGCGGGAGGAATCGCGGTAGATAAAAATATTGATTCGATTTTAAATATCTTCATCCGTTTAAAGATATTCACCGCCGAACTTCGAAGTCGTCCGAAATTGCGCCAAATTTGGCATGTTTTTGGCCCCTAAAATTTTTAGGGGGAGGGCCCTTTGAAATTTTGGACCGGCATTATAAAATTCGGCCTAGTAGTGACCACCGTGCAAAATTTCGCGCAGATCGGTTGACGCGTTTCTGAGATTTCGCGTTGAAATAAAAAAAACATCCGCAGTAAAACTTAAGTCCTCCCGAAAACTATCGTTTCCGGGCGGACTAACAAGTAAAATTTAAGGGAGGGGATAGTCGTACCCTTTTGTCACGAGACTGCAGGTGACAGGTAACACTGTTATCTCATATGACAGGTGACGCTACTTAGGTCTAAGGTAGATGTACTGCGCGTCCTTTTAACCTTTTTTTACTGATTTTGCTTTTGCTACACGCTAATATATCAGCGCTTGCTGAACTCGGACCGCAGTCGCAGTGAGTATTATTGCCGTCTGTTGTCGTCAGTGTGAATGTAGCTTGTACTCTCGTGTTATTGTAGGTCCAGTTATGGTATCAAAGATGCCGGCGTTACATCCGGGAGATGTCAGGAAACTCCAAGCAGTCGCCGTACCTGGCTTGGAACATTTGCATGACGTCATTGTCTTTCCTCAGAAGGTATAGTGTGAATTTCTGCCTGTTGGGTGTTTGTAGCTGCAACCTGCTTATTTTATTCCTTTTTCCACTAAAGCCCCAAGCCTTAGCTTATCAGCTTGCAGAAAGGCAGTACTTGAGAAACGATCGTATATTTTCAGTCATCTGCCGTTGACGAAATTTGCATGTTCGACTGAGCTGTCGTTAACATGACACTGCAAATTAAAACCTTTAGTTACATATTTGTTGACGTTTCGGCAACCGCTACTGTTTAACTAACTCTTTTTAACGATTGTTGTTTGTCATTAGATGTTAAAAAGTTGGTAGGACCAGCGCATGTTACTAATGGTCAAAGTAAAGGTGCGTACAGAACGACATAACTGAATTGAACTGAACTGAGACGTTGTCATTTTAGTTTAGTTAGTTTAGTCCAGTTCATTTCAGTTATGTCGCTTTGTAGGCATTTTAAGGGAAAACATGGGAGCACTGCGTTCTCCGACCTTATACTTTCATTCAAGTAAAATTGTTGCTAATGGATGTCAGATATCAAGATTAAAGTGCACCAAATTCGATTTCTACTGGAGCTTTCGCAGATCTCGCTGCATGGGAGAGTTTGCTCTTCCAACCCCCTAGCTGTGTTTAAGCGTGCTTATTTCTAAGAAAAAGGGGACAGAAGATAGAAAAAAAAAGAAAATGAAAAAGGGGAGGGAAAGGAAAGGAGGGGAAGAAAGAGGAAGCCGGAGGAAAGCAAAGATTCCCCACATTTTCAATCTTACTCTGACCATTTAATTAGGTAGGACGCACACTGTTCATTTGTTGCATGACAGGGCAAACGTCCTCATCCGAACGAGATGGCAGGTTCCGATCTGGACGGAGATCTGTACTTTGTCACGTGGCACGAAGAACTCATTTTGAAGAAAGACAACGAGGAGCCGATGCACTTTCCATCTGCCGCAGGAGTTTGCCTGGACAGACCGATAACGGAATCGGACATCATTCAGCATCTGAAGTTCATTGTTGAGAATGACGACAAGGGTAGAATATCTCGACAGCACCTGGCAATCGCCGACGAGGAGGGCATCGCTTCGAGCAAATGCTTACAAGTCGCTGATCTTTCGGCAAAAATGTTCGATGCTCCAAAAACAGGGGTCGTTCCCAAGTGGCCGATAAATCTGACGACGAAAAAAGCGCCAGATTTCATGGAGAAAAGCGATCACTGCGAAAGCTATGAATCCAAGCGGGTTCTGGGAAGGCTATATCGGCACTCGAAGTTAATGCTAGAAACCGTTGCATATTTGTCACACTGCAAAAGTACCTGGATGTTAGAGGTTAATAACAACGCTAATAACGATGATGACAGAGACTGCAGTTCCATCAACGGAGATTCAGTGGCAGAAATGGCAAACCTGTTGCAAGAGTCGTATGCTAAAGTAATGTGCAATTTATCGGAGATTCACAACATACCGGAAGAAATAAAAATCTGGCGAGCTAGATTTTTAGATTTCAGACACACAGAAGAAGAAAAACAGAAGCGTAAATCTTTGACAGATGACTTGCGGAATTTGCGCCAGACTATGAAAGGACTGTACCAGTCTGCTGTACGCCAGTTGCAGCAACGGGGCATGAGAGCATGTATCAGACGTCAACTATATCTTCAGTGCAAACGGTTAAAAAAAGAACCTTTTTGTACCGGCTTCACTTTGATGCTGTATTCCATGCTGCAAAAAGAGAAACATGACGTCGAAGAAGACTACTACGTGTACAGGGAGATCGGACGAAAAGTTTTGCAGTCGCTGACACCTGCTTCCAAATGTTGCTTACTCGCAGCAGACTTTATTCGACTGCTGCTCGACAACTGTCAAGTAGTTACAGTTTACGTACCGGTACTTCTCAATTACGACTGGATTCTCGCATCCGCTTGTTTCTTGGTTGAACATCTTTGCCACTCGGAGAATGATAATATCTTGTCCTGGTCGCGGAAGCTGGACTGCATTATTCGCGTTGTACTCCACGCCAGCATCAGGATGGAGCTGTGCTCTGCTGCCGATGTTATTCGTGCCAAGGACTCGGTTGGATACTCGATGACGTTCCTGGTCCGGTACAAGGACATCTTCGGAACTCTTACCATCTTTGAACTCGCACGTCGCTTGATCAAGCAGTTGGACGGTTTTCTTTCGTCGACCGACCGCGATGACTTTCTGCACGTCGGCAAGACCACTGTGTACGGACTCTGGGATATCTACACGAAGCGAGAAATGTCCAGAACGGACGGATATGACTCTTGGGAACGAGAACTGCAGGGTGACGCCATGGCACTGTTGTTGAAAATGGCTTTCAAAAATGACTTCGACACACCGACGCCAAAGGTCGACTCCCGGGAGTAGGGCTGTGCAGTTTGGTTTAGTTACTCAGTCGGCCATCGGAAATAAACTCTTTGCAGAGCAGTTACCATGCACGAAAGCCAGAAAATAAGATTACGGGCACATGACGCGTGGATGTGCAATGGTTTATGTCACATATTTTGACACATGACAAGTCGTTTCGAAAATGAACCTCCAGGAAAGATGTGAATACAGGACGTCAGTGTCAGCAGTGGTATTGGGAGTAGTGAAGTTGCTTGACTGACACAAGATTGCGTGCAGACAAGAATGTGTGTTGCTGACACTTAATTAGAGGACGGCAATTATTCTGACCTGATTTGTACATAAAAGTGGTTTAAGCTTTTGTGCTCAACTGAACTAGGGAAAGAGGGTGAGCGATTAGCGAATAAGCGTTGCTAGCCAGCATACAGAAGGACCTGTGCGCAAGCTCGGTATGGGCATGCCTACATTTGTGCTAGCGCATACACGTGAGCCTCGCAGCAGAACGGCACGTCGTCGCACACAGATATAGATGATCGCCCTCATTCATTATCATCGCGTAGCCATGCTGGACCGTGGCGCCGCTGCGTATCCGCGCTTGATGGCTCTGTGCTGGAGAAGCGCCGGAATCCCGACAGATTTGCTGCAGCCAGTTGTTGCATGGGGGGCAGGTCTACGTTTGCAAGAATGATGAGGCGGTCGACCGAATGATGCATTGACATGGCAGTGTAGGGCTTGGTTGGCAAGAACAGTCTCTGATAGACGAGCAATGTGCATATCACCCTGGCGTACCTCAATCAATTAACCAGACATATTTAAAGTGGCTCAACAGACTAATGCAAACTAGTGCTAAGTACAGTAAAAACAAGTTAGAATAAGTCCAGTTCAGGGAATAGTACGAGGGTTGATCGATAAGTACTGAGAATCAATGTATTAGACTTAATTTTTTCATACTCTGTATTATATCAGTAGCGTTGCGTCAACTTGACACTGTATCTGTTACGAAAGCTTTATTTTTGTTCTTGCAACGGAAAAGATGTCTAGATGCTTATTACTTGATTAACAAGTTTTTGATTTTACTTTGGTAGAGCGGGGTTTAAACTTGATTAGGCCTCTTTCGGTAAAATATGAAGTCTTGCATAAATTTTGTGACATTATTAATTAATGTATAAAAAAATTACCGCGGATTTAACGTTACAGCTGTACGCAGTTTTCCTGTTATTATCGGATTTGATATATGATTTTTACGTGCGACAGCAGAATGCTTCGCGCGTCTCTTAATCAGCCGTGGCCTAGGCGTCTCTCCGTCTGTCTGTCTGTAAGCAGTCAACCAGTTTGAAGACTCGCGAGTCGAAGCTCTGGAACACAAAAGAGCAGTCCGGAAGGGCTCAGCCTCGAGCAACCTTAGCGCCTGGCCATGTGACAGTTGTTCCCGCGTCTGCAGCTTCAGAATTGGACTCCACGCCCATCTACAAACTGATCGATGACAAGCGATCCGTCGTTCTGACGGCACAGTCCATGGCCTTCGCATTTTTGATCTGTATCAAAACGTTGCAACTTGCAAGCTAGGATCACGAAATTTTCACTATGGCTGCATCAAGGGCTTTAGTTTCTTGTGACGAAATTTCGAGCCCCTGAGTTAAGGAGTTCTTCTCGAACGAGAGCGTGAAAGAGCAGTACTCTTTAAAAGTTTTTATTTTACCGCTATTGGCTGGTCTAGTGTAGAAACGGTTGCAGATAGGCACAGACATGTTGCTTATCATAGCAAGCACTATTGACTATTGAGCTTTTAGGGTTATCAACATCGATGACCTTAAACGACCATGAACCCCCAAAATAAAGGGTTTTAGTTAATTCACCGCGATTTCGGGCTACGGCACACATTTTAAAAGTGAATTGCGCTGAAATGGCGGAAGATAGATCAAAGGAACCAGCATATGAAATTTTAAGCACTAAGCGTAGATTTTAGCAGTTTGAGTCTCCACCTTCTAGGTTCAAGAAAGCCTGCACACGCTGGCGTCAAAAAAGAGTACCCCCCTTTAAGAAGTGGTGATGTACCGATATTGGCTGGTATAGCATGAAAACGGTTGCACATAGGTGCAGATATGCTGCTTATCATAACAAGAACTAGTTAACAGTTTTTAGCGGTATCAACATCGATGACCTTAAATAACCTTGAATCTCCAAAATAAAAAGTTCCATTTTTTGCAATTTTCGGTTGCGGGGCACATTTGAAGAGTGCATTGCGCCAAAACTACTGGCTGTATTTTTTTGTGACAAAAATGTTGTGCCACTGGGTGAGGGGGTTCCCCTCGAATAAGGGCGTCAAAGAGGGGTACTCTCTAGAAAAACGTTATTTTGCTGCTATTAGCTCGTCTAGTGTGGAAACAGTGGCAGATAGGTACAAACATGTTGCTTATCATAACAAGCGCTGGTCACGGGATTTTATTTTATTATTATTTTTAGCAACATCGATGACCTTGAACTTTTAAAAGAGGGGATTGTAACGAATTTGTCGCAATTTTTGGCTGCAGCGAGTGCAGAGTGAATTTGCGACAAAATGGCTTGAGATAGATCAAAACAATGCGCGAACAAGAACTGCTAAGGCTGTCGCGCGTCTCATAAGCTTTGCTCAAATTATTTGTTTACACCGTGTCTGCCCACTCAGCGCACTCTGATTTCAATTTCATGGACGCAGACGCTGACCTAGCCTATGCGAAAAACTGATGCCGTTTGCTAATGCGACGACTGGTTGCAGGCAGTGATGAAAATAACGCCATTAAAAGTAAAGGTCTGGTACTCGATAGTGCTGTTTACGCAAGGCAAACTCGTGACCAGAAACGCTTTACAATCTGAGAACTAGCAGCTGAATGGCATGGGCTAATGATACCGCAGCGCACTATGCGGCCATTCGTTGCCCGCCCACGTCGGCGAACAATTGGAACCACAATGAAGTCACTATACCAACGATTGCCGTGATCAGCCACACTAAGCCGTCGTCGCATTACTACTCATTTTTAATTTCGCCCAGAGTAGGAGGCTGAGTTGACCTGAGCATACGCAGCAAGTTAGCAACTTGTTCAAAGTTGCTTACAAATGAACCACATCGTGAGAGTTACGAGTTTAATGCTCATCATCTGCAGGAATGCACGGAACGTACCGCCTTTCGTATACGTTAGTTCCACGTACTGTAGAAAAATTATAGGACTTCAAACAGGAATGGGGGTCCTTGAAGACTATTCTCAACCTCGAAGACCACTGGCCTTGGCGTTGGCCTCAACGCTTTGGCTTTTGGTCATTTAATTATGGTCTTGAAATAAGTAGTCTGAAATATTGAAGCTATGTTAATCTGAGCAATTTTAATTACGATTTAGATAAAATTAAGCTAGCTTTTGATCCTGCAGCATAAAAATGTCATACTTAGCCTACGTTACTTACTAACTTACTTACTTAGTAACCTTGGCCTTAAAACTGCTGGCCTAGAGGCTCGAACCTATTCCTGACTTTCAAAATACCTCACGTTTATTTAGACATTTAGATGGACGCCATTAGGGGTCTTCCATAAATGACGTCACGCGCCGAGGGAGAAGGAGAATTCACGATATTGTGACAATGCGTGACGTAAGGGGAAGGGGGTGAAAGGTTTTGTGACGTCACGCACGTTACATTTGCAGCAAGGGTTGGCCAGGAAATCGTGGATTATAGCGCTAGTATTCAGGATATATTTTTACATTATCAGAACTTTGATATACTATGCTTACTGTTGCAAATGTGTCGAATCGTACAAAAAATTGCGTTGTGTTTGAAACTCGTATAGATCTGTAGACTGCAAGGGAAGGGGTTAGAAGTTTGTAACGTCATATTGGAAAGCTGGGGTCCAGACTCCAAAGCAGCGTGACGAAACGTGACGAAGGGGAGGGGGATATTTTCCCCCTAAAATTGCGTGACGTCGTTTATGAACGACCCCTTATGCTGCTATAAGTGTGATATCGATGATGCAGCGCATTGCCGAGAGTGCATTAGGCCCACGTGTTGATGGATAGCGATCTATTGCCTAAAGCCGTCACTCGTACCGTTATTACTAAATCCGACAACGTATATGACAGATCACTGCAGATGATTGTATATAGCCAGTCATTCCGTCTGACGTTGTTCATTGTCTGTCAGCATCAATCTTCTCAGTCTGCAGGTAAATTATGTTGTTAATCTCTTCTACGCTAAGTGAACGTACTGAACGAAAAAGATAATTTTGCATTCACTCTTGTATGTCGTTCTGTCTGTGTGTGCGCGCAACGGCATGACGTCATAATAACATAATAATGACATCATTGCGTCTCCAGCAGATTGTAAATTGTTCGTGACGTCACTAGCAGCAACTCTGGTAGGGAGAGTGACCAGCGCTATAGATATAGCTATTAATACTGGGTAAAAGATAATAAACGTATTTCAGTAAACAAACAAATTTGCAAAAGTTACCATTTTGTAAAAATTCACCTGGCGGAGATAGACTTTTACGGGCGCCTTCTATAGTCATAATTTGGTCGCTGTTAACGTACCGTGTGATAGTCACTCCACGCAAAAGTAAGACCACCGCCGACTTCAGTACGTTTATAATTCCACAAAATATTAACCGGTTTTCCAAAAATTCTTTTACAGAATCAAATTAAAAATAAACTGGAGTGAACGTAGTGAACAGAGAAGGGAATGTCAAAGATTCCATCACACTCTGAACGCGTTGTGTATTGTAATATGTGTTATAAATGTAGGCCCCCTACTAAGTACTGCTTATAATATGTTCAAGGAGGGCGATAGGAATCACCGACCAATAACGGCAAACATCGTTCTGGGGCTGAACAATCACGTGCTAAACTCCACAGTGGTCTTTACAACTTACTTTAAGCTTCAACGGCTTGGTTACTCTGAATTGAAATCTATAACGATGGTGCAAAAACCGAGCTGGAGATTTTTTTATCTCAAAGTTTACGGGGGGGTAGCCTAAATGAATATCGATTAGAGGACTACTTGTGTACAAATACGGTTCTGCTGTAGGCCTAATTTTGTGGTTAATAATATTAAAAAATAACGATTAATATTTTGCCATACAATGATATATGTTGAGGGAGAATCGTTCTATCTGCGCATGACTATTGACTTGTTCTTTATTGGCGGCAATGCTTTAGTTTTGGTGTGAGTTGTGGTGCTGTTTTCAGCAAACTTTCCGTCAATTCGTCAATGACGTCAAGGTCAAAGTCAAGGTCAAAGTCATGACGTCAAGCCGTCGCGCATCATTGGTAGTCACAGCTGTGCTGCTGCTGCTGTTGCTGGGCGTTGCCATGGCAACGACGAAGTCCAACGGACAAGACTTCGATCTGTCGTCGTTCTGCGCCCACGTGTACATTGTCGTACCCTGCTATGTCGTACCTTTCGATGGCGTACGGTACACGGTCGTACTGTCTAGTGTCGTGCCCTGTAGTTTGGTGTGTGTTGTTCTGCGCCGACGCGTGCCGAGATGGTCGCGGAGGCAACCTCTGCAACTGCAGTGTGGCCAAGTTCGCCGGCAAGAGAAGTCCACAGTTTGATGGTGGTGGTGGAAGGCAACTCGTGGTATCGCTCTGGATCGACGACACTGATAAGGTGTTTACACGATCCAGCAAACGTCCAGCATTAGCACGTGTATTTTGAATACATTTGCTGGAAGTTTGCTTGACGTTTGCTGGATCGTGTAAACACCCCATGAGTGACAATCGGTCTGCGCTACAAAACACAACTTCGTGCAAGCTAAATTTCTTTGTGTATAGCAGCTACGCCGTAGTTTCGGTGCTATGGACGAGTTATCGTGTTCAAAACATCGACACCAATGTCATACTCCGTTTATACGAGGAAGCATACATGAAGCATACATGAAGCACACTTACACCACTGCCACGCCCACTCAACTCAAGCATTCTGTTGTCCTCGCGATTACACCGTTTCCGAGTTAGTCGTTGTTTGTGTAGCCTAGCAAGAGAGTCACGCTTGACACTGCTCAGCGTGGAAAGCGCTCCCTCTAAGAGTGTGCAGTATCCTATACATGAAGCACACTTAGAGCAACGTTAGAGCAAACTTGAAGCAAACTTAGAGCTCACACGTCATGCACGTGTATATTGAATACGTGTGCTTCACGTGTGCTTCACGTACGCTTCCACGCGTAAACGGATAACTAGGCTAATAACGACGTGGCATGTATAGACCTGAAACGCACTTGAGCTATTAGCTGTGACAGTCTTAGGTTTATATTAAGTCTAGTCTTTTTTGCGCTACCCTGTATCATACATAAACCTATACCGGTGCGGTACGCGCTATTTACAATGTGAAATCGCACAGTAAACAAATTAATTACGTTAACGTCACATAACATGATATTTTTATATAGTTTTTATATAGTTAATTATTATTTCTGCCGAATTTAATTAACAATTAGTGAAACCATTAATCACTAAAATGTAATAATGAAAGGATCAGAATATCAAAAAATAACGAAATATAAAAACATTAATAAAAATATCAAAAAAATAATTTTAGGTAGGTCAATATACATGTTTGTGAAAGTACACTGTATGTTCAACTACTGCATGGAGTGGGAAAAGAAAATGTTGAACAGAATTTATTCCACTTCAGACCGAGGTTTAACCGACGCTTGTTCCAGCGGGAGATGAGCACCCCGCCTACGCCCCAGCTGGGGCATGGCTCCCTTTACCTTTACCTTATTCCACGGTCGCCGACAATCGATTGTCTGATCTGCACTGTCGTTCGTTTGGTCACGCACCCGTGGAGTTATCAATTCGTTACACCACTGAAGACATATAATTGCTACAGAGATTCGCAGTACGAGTGAGACCGTGTTATGATTAACTTCAGCGCGAGCAAGTAACCAATTGAATACATTAACATTTCAAAACCTTGTTGTTTCATTTTTTTTATTTTCTGTGAAAAACGACAAATAACATAACCATGTTTTGGAATGTAACTTTTTCCACAACAAATAACATTGTCCTGGTTTTAAAATTTAGCTTTTCAATTGTGAATAAGATCAGTGACATAAAGATAGAATCTACGCTGTTTCGTAGAGTCATCGATAAGCCTAAACTTCACTCATCTTAATTTATAGTGGATTGATGTACAACATTCTGCACGAGAAACTAAAACGGTACAACTGATCCGCAACAAAGACAAAATTTACAGCAGATCTACAACATGTGGCGTCGTGATAGGAGAGGGGGACAAGAGACAACGCCGCTCCCTTCCCCTAAATTTTTGGCTCTCAAAAACTGTCCGAAAATTTTTTTCTTGACGAACATTTTTTGAGATAAATGCAAAATTTGAAAATAAAAAACTTAATTTTTTAAACTTAAAGTTATAATCAAAATTTTAAACACCCGTAAACTCGTTTGTCGAAAATTTGCCACATGTCTGTAGGAATTCTGTCGGAAAATGGCAATTTTCTGCTTCGTTTAATTTTTTGAACCCAGGACGCCGCAGAGTTGTAGAACACAGTTGCAATAAATCGAAGGCCTATTAAACACATTTACGACGTGTTGACATGCCAAAATGTTGCACGATACGATATGAAAAAAATTGCGCCGTCAAACTGACAAGCAAGCTGCCTATTCAATCTAGCACTTAAACTAAAACCAACTCATGACGTTTTAAAGAAATAAAATAAAATAAAGTAAAAAGTCAGTACTGTTACGTGAAACAAAAAAATACAAAACAGACGGATATGGGAAAGTTAGCAGCCTGCGATAAAAAATAACCAAAACTAGCAAAAACGTAAGCAAGTCCGGATATCCGTGAAATCACGGGTGCCAGATATTTATGAAGGGTAAACAGGTGTGAAAAAGTTTTGAGATTGAAAAATGCCCGGATGATGGACGATAAGAGTGTACAGCTTGTCGTAGACGTATGCGACTTGTCGTCCAACAAGTCCACTACAATCGAAGTAGTGGAATGTGGGCCTTGGCTCTTCACGAGACGGCAGAAAGTGCAAAGGCACAGCAAATGAAAGCGCACATTCCAAGTATGAAAAGACCAATGCAGACGTACGTAGCAGTCGTCAGCCAGAAAGCGAACCAGTACAGCGTCGGATGGCAGTAGGTTAAGTCGCCAGGAGTCTCCGTGAACTGACCATATGTAGAATAGATCCACACGTTGCCTGCACATCATGGGACACAACCAACAACCAACCAACACAACCAACAGCTAGTAGTTTTAGAAACTGAATTTTTGAAATTTAGCAAGTCGAGCTTGCAAACAACTTAAAAGAGCAACATAAAAGCAACTGAAAGTACGAAAAACGCGCTTACAACTAAGTTGCTGACTTAAGAATATCTTTTCAAAACTCGAAAAAATTTTAGCAATTTTTTTTTTTGAAACCCAATTTTTACAATTTTTGTCTTGCTATTCGTATTAAAAGATCGAATCTTCAATTCACGCCTATAATAAAATACACCGATAAGATAATAAGCCGTGTCTCAGAAAAAATGCGCCTGTGTTAGGCCTATGTTTTAAATAGCTCCGTGAAACATTGCCGGCCTTTAATAATTATTGGCACTCTACATCAATACTGGCTGCAATACCAATAAACGCATGTTACTGTTTAATATTGGCGTAAACGACTGTAGTTTTGTCTATCTTACCTTAATACTGTCGCTACACTACCTTGCAAAATGCAGAAGTCGTAGTTTAGCCGTTTCCAACAATGAATTTATAATGGGTAGCGCAAGCGTCGGCTTAAAAATCATTATAAGACTACAAAATCAATTAAGGTCTGTAGCTTGTTTACCATTAATCGTATTTGAAATTTCGGGACGAACTAAAACGACGCATCAACAGCGCTGTTAGTCACACGCCTATAATTGAGCATGCTGTTGGCGATTAACATTACGTCGACGCGCTGTGATGTGACACGTGTGACTAGAGATTGCAATCCGGGATCCCGGCCGTTTTCGCCAATCCCCAATCCCGGCATTTCGGGATATAAAAAAAATTTGTTAAAATTGTACTTTTTTCGCATGTCAAATGATATAAATACAAACTTTAGCCGTATGATAAATAAAATATTTTATGAGCGCTAGTGTACTACTCCGTGTTGCGTACTGTAATTTGTATTTTGACAGTGATCGTCACGCAATACAGTTCGTACATACCTTCTGTAGGGGCCTACACAACATTTTATACATGAAATAAGTCAATTAGCGATACCAAAATGATGATCAATATGTAAACTTAATCCCGAAACAGGATCCCGGGATTACGAATTTCTCAATCCCGAATCCCGGGATTAAAAATTCAATCCCGGGACTGCAATCACTACGTGTGACTTTTATGAGAGGTAACAACTGCCAGACTGGCAGTCGTGTTTGTCGCTATTCAGTTCATCATTTGAATGTACACATGATAATAATTGTGTTGATAACGGCTCAGTCCGACATTACAAAGTTTCCAAAGTACTGTAGCAACAACATAAAGGTAAGATGAGCAAAACTGTGGTCATTTACGACAAGTGCTTTCGGTATGTTTCGTGTCAAAAATTATCAATATCCCCCAACGTTTTACGAAGTTATTCAAAAAATAACATGGGCAGTGGGCACAGTTTTTTTTCTGCGACACGGTGTATAAAAATAGACTTCGGCTGACCGGCAATGAACCAGGCAAACAGGAAGCAGCAAGCCAACGAGTCGCAGAACGTACAGACGGCAAAGAAAGCACGTCGTTTGCGCTCAGGGTCTTTCATATACTGCCACACTGCCTGGATTATAGCTGAGAGGTTGCCGTACACGGCGACCGCCCCTCCGGCCACCAGGTAGATGGGAATAAAACGCTGCACTGGACAGTCCTTCAGGTATATCGCTCCTGTGACATAACAGTGACGTAATTATGTACACTGCGTCTCAAAAACCGGAACCTGTTACATCTTTAAACTAGAAGGCCACTCGGACAGCGCAAACCTCCGCCCACGCCATATCAATTTTTCCGCTGCGTTCGCCAAAAGCAGCGCCAGTATTTACTTCGGAGACATGTTTTATAGGCAATGATGAAAATCGTTCAATTCTATCCTAGATGCAAACGTTCATCCGGATCACCACCGAAATCTAACTATCTCTATGTTGAACCAAGTCTAACCTTTCCTGCAAATCTCAGCCAAATCCGCTTATAACTTTTTGTGCAATCTTGCTTACAAACAAACTAACAAACAAACGCCGGTTATCACACAACTTCTTTTGCGAACTCCATCAATCTTGGTTCAATATTAATACATTTCCGTACGAAAAAGCGTTACTAAATCATCAGCATTTAACAACATGTGTTATTTTGTTAGAAATATTTAACAAAAAGCTAACGTTTTTTGCGGCACCACTGTGCACGCAACTGCGCGTTAATTCCCAAACGAAACAACGTCAGTCACAAATTAATGTCAAGTCATTAAACATTATAACGTCGAAAAGTCTTTGAAAGCTAACATTTCTCTGTCTCGTATAAAAAGTATCGTTTTGTCATAACGCCTTAGCCGATTTTTTTTGTCAAAACCAATATTAATATATTGATTTAATCTTATGTGAAAGATAGCAGTCCAAAAATTAACAGATGTTCTTAAGTTTTTGCTCTTTAATGTTTTGTTAAGTGCTGTCATAAGACCTATACGCATTTGTGATAACAGTTAAACTGGACGTTGATGCTCTTACCTATAATTGTCATCGAAATGGGAATCACTATGAAAATTGCAAGAAAGATGGAGCACCAGACTGCAACATAATGCCACAAAACAGTTAACATTTTACACGCAGTTTATACGCTCGTATTTGTAATTTAACAGACTCATAGGCTTAAGCCAAAAAAATTGTTGCGTACAAAAGCCAAAGGGATTCCACGTGTTCGATCTAACCAGCCTCATCAGAGGGAGCCAAAAAAACTTTGCATAAAAAACCAACAATGTAACTACCAGATGCGATTTCCGAGCTCGAAAGCACTAAAATGCGTTTGCGGCTTTGCTCCGAACCTCGCTGGGAGATCAGTGCTTACAGAGCTCCTAATAAATGGATCCCAAACCGCAGAGCACAGAAAAAAAGAATCGAAGTTTTCCCTCATGTAAAAGTCTATAGGCCTATAGCTACGGGTTTACACGAATACCGAATTACAAATAGCATTACTTTTAGCTCGGGGAAGATTTTTGTGCAAAACACAAAATATTTAAGTGATGTTGAAATAAAATGCAGACCGTTTGATGTACAGTAATAAGTAAGACAGCTGTTAGTTATAAGCTATGAGCCGTCGTTTATCATACTACTTAAACACTCCGAGACATGTATAGGCCTAACAGTGCATCTTTTGACGCTGTAAAACCAATCTGAAATGTACGTATACGCAGACAACATACTGCTGGCGGAGAAGATAGCGGTGAGCGCAAAAACGAATTCCTTTTTACTGGTGGACTCTCGACTGGCTGCTTTGACTTTCGTGAACACTCAACCGTACTTTGGAGGCGGCTCCGACTCTGAAATGCACGCAGAATAGTCACAACAAAGTCCAAAGTAATTTGGCAAAAGTGGAATTAATGCAGCAAATCCACGCAACTTTACGTTTGTATTCGCTAAGTAACAACATTAAGACTGACAGTATTTGGCTGAAATTTGCAACTGCATTGTATTGGCTGGATGTTGGACTCTCAAATAAACCCTTTTCTGGAGGTCAGTTATCCCCATCTACAACAAAATGCGTCATTGGATTCCGCTACTGTACCTGAAAAATGGCGTCTAAATCTTTCGAACGGTTTTAGCAAAAGGCACAAAATATCATGACAGGCAGACAGATCACGCTACAGAAAAATGTGTGCGGTAGGGGGAATTGCTTGCAATAAAGCGACAATGTGTGTACAATACGGGCGTCCGCCTAGGCCTGCGCAACTCTAAAACTAATTGAGCTAAAAAATGACACATCGGTTACTCATGCCCTGGGAAACATTCATATCTATTTTGGTTATTCTCCCCTTGTTTGTTTTCGAGTTAAAAGCCTCACAGAACAGAGTGACAAACAGACGAGTAGACGGCAGACAGATGATCTTTCTGAGTCTTGAAGGACGAGTTTTTCGCAGATAAAAAGTTGTTCCGGAAGGAATGACAAACCACAAATGAGCTAATTTGATTGAAATCATGTAAGACTATTTTAGCGTGCAAAATGCACAAAATGTAAAATTTTAACTTTGATTTTTTTTAATCTGGCGCATAGTTCTTACACCCATACTGCAAGGGAATCTACGACACGAATTTTGCTGAGTGCAAACGCGTATCCCGTAAAAATTGTTCTCATTGTTCTAGAGGTCCAGAGCAAATGTAAGCGCAGGTTTCGTCTGTAAAGCGTAGTTTTTGTTTAACGCAACGTACGCACCAAACGAAATAAACGCAGAAAACGCAAAAAATACGCAAAAGCGTAGCTTACGCAAAAATTGAAACGCAAGGATAGAATCAATCGTTGCGTACTTTGCGTGCGTTGCGTACAGAGCGAACGAAACTGCAGGAACTGGACTGAACTTAACTAAAGTTACTTTTTACATGTCATCATCATCATCATCATCATATTCGTTTAATACATTAACTTGACAAAACGCAAGCATGTGCACAATGTAGACCTGACATACAGTAAATATAGAGTTTAAAAAAAAAAGTCCACAA
>Ga0056128_1003052_pt1 | contig 20307 bp, 10 predicted proteins | sample WorMetLIZISLAND2_FD_71113 | JGI IMG/M metagenome (GOLD analysis project Ga0056128, IMG submission 71113) | Marine gutless worms symbiont microbial communities from Max Planck institute for Marine Microbiology, Germany - Olavius geniculatus... ... | reverse complement strand
TAGAGAATATGATATCTTATGTACAAGATATTCTGTTACCAACGGACAGTTTCGCAAGTGTGTCTGGAATGCTTTTTTATCGTGTTTTTAGCTTTACCTAGCTTTAGTTTCTCTTTGTACATGTATTGTTCTGTCTTCTCTGCTTTATGTTACACTGTACTGTGTGAATTGAAATAAATATATAACAGAACTTGTTTAAATTAGCATTAAATGAAGATGATACTTTTTAAGCAAAAATTGCAAATATAATGCGTTTAACAAAAGAAGAAATTGAAATGCCAAAGGAGTGCTATGCTCAATGTTTTCATTCCTAACACATTAGAATGATACAATTGTTTACAGGTGATAAAGAAATATGAGACAATTGATCGGTTCTATTCTAACGGCAATTGTTTTCTCGTCATTTTCCCAGATGGAAGCGGCAGCGTATTGTATCCTTGTATTATAAGACTGCATCAGCAGACTGTTTGCTTATACATTTCTCATGCCTTTCTGACTTTTTATCATAGTTGCAATATGGCAGGTGACGCTCTGTAGTTTTGTGATGCGTTTTCTTTAAATTTCTATACGCAACCTTTAACCTTTAGCCCAGATCTTACCTTCAGTAGGCCTATACGTTAAACAAGAAGTTGCATTCGCTGTGCGGCTGTTGCGCTGTGAGATGTGCATAGTTTTCACGAGGTCTTGGTTTTGGGGGGTCTGCTGATGTAAAAATCGGCACGCCGTTTGGTCTTCTACCATGGAGACTGTTAACAACAGTTTAGTTATTCTCTGTGTTAATGTTTTCGGGGAGGAACCTGTACGGAATAGGTTGACAGACAGACAGACAGACAAGCTTAAGACGCATAATTAAAGTACAGTATTAGGTGTTTTTGGTGACACTGGTTTCTGCTGTTTTTCTGTCACTGACGAATACGTAGCTATCCAAGCCGGCGACTGGCCATTAGCGTCGTTGCCGTGCGTCCTGATCTGTTTACATATATCCTACAGAAAGACGCCGCCACTGCAGACATTGTGGCCATATTTCAGCCCACAGGACGGGGCATCATTTACCACGATGACGGCCTTCCAAGGTGTAGTGAGTGAGCTATACTGTTATTTGTGTCTGTTGAAACTGTTTACTGGCATAAGTGGTTTCAGATTCGATAAATTCAAGTACTCCAGATATGTGGGCTGCATGGTTGAACAAGAACTGAAAATATTTGTAGTTGTAGGCTAGGCCCTTGTAGGCTAGTAGGGGAGTGTTCACTATAGCTTGGGCCCGTTATAGCGAACCATTATCCCTAACGTACGCTTCATCCCTGCGACGGCGAATTCACAAATGTGAAAGGGGTTAAGGTGTACCTATTGCAAATTGTTTTACGTCAGACCTGCAAGCTTTCCTCCTTTTATGACTACCAGTATTTTTTTCCTTTATGATGTTTTTTTTAGTTTTAACGTGAAACCTGAAACAGTCAGAAGGCTGCCGTAGGGCCTATATGTACGCCGTTGCGTAGATTAGGTACTTTGAGCATCAACGGTGTCGCGTTTAAAAAAATAGGCAGTGCAGGAAGCTGCAATTTCCTGACACACACCGCAAATGATTTTCAACTAATAAAAGATAACGGGTTCTTAAAAATTACAGTTTTGCCCAAAAGTTTTCCCCAAATGGGGAGGGGGTTCAGTCACAAATGTTGCATTTTTGGACGAAAATTTTCCCACTTGAAGAAGACTTTCTGACAATTTTCCGACAGCGCAAAATTATGCCGGGGGGAGAGATTGCCTCCTTTCCCCCTCCCCTCCTGCCACGTCTCCACTGCATGTTACTGTGTTTTGCATATAGAGTGTGCCTGATGTCAACTGGTGGAATGGAGCTGAAAGCGGATGGTTCAAGGCGACGCTTGTGGAACTGGAACAGATCGGATCATTCCGCAGATGATTTGTTTCCAACAGTGTATCCTGTTGTGCTTGGGGTCAACTATAACTGCGGAATTCGCATCTTCGCCCGGCACAAAATGTCACTCACGTTCGCCGCAGAGTCATGCAGCTGCAGATTTTACGTCGGCGCATCGGTTAAGCTAAACGTAGGTACAGAGCGACGTAACTGAACTGAACTGACACGGTTTAGTTTTTGACGAACTGACCAATGGGCGAACAGGACGAGGCCACTGGTCATTGGTTGACGCGTACGTGAGCGCAGTCACGTAGGCCACCGACGCCATTAGACGGTGCCTACTGTAATGCATTGCTACTTGCCCATTGGTCAGTTCGTCAAAAACTGAACCATGTCAGTTCAGTTCAGTTACAATTTACATCGTTCTGTTTGTGCCTTCGGAGGCATGGGGACATGTCCCTTTTGAGTTTTGGGTGAAAGACATCGATAACTTTGTTTCGCCTAAAGTGCAGGAATGGTAGCTTTGAATTACCGAGAGTGGCGCCATTTTACCTTTAGAAGAAGTTGTGTTACGGCTAATAATAATTAGCGGTGTCGTGAGTTAAGAAAATTAGGGGGGCAATATATTGCAATTTTCCGGTTTGGGGTCAACGAGTGGAGCTCCCCAGTGAAAAACATCTGCAAAGCCTGGTCAGGAGTCTGTCTTTAGCACTAATTTTACTGCGCTTCTTCTAGCCTACTGCTAGAATAGACTCCTGAAGTACAAGTTAATTTTTTGATCTCAATGTAAAACATGGTCTTCCAGCTGCAAACATTTACTAATAGCTCTCTAATTTATTGCACAGTGCATTAGTTTGATACATCATTTGTACATTTTTAGACATTTCGACTGATTGGAATTTTATGATAATAATTTCTGATTACTTTTTGTTGTACTAAGTTTATTAATGTGTAGGCCTATTTATGTGTGCAAAAATTTCCACAGAGACTAAATCCGCTCACAGAGAAGCAAGACTTGAACACGTTGTATATCAGAACAGTTACAACTCGAGTCAGGTAAGAAATGTTTCTGGTTTCTGGTTTTTTCATTATTGTATTTGAAATGTATGCTTTTGTAGGCAGAAGTTAGTGGCACATACAGAATTTTGTCAAGGAAAGAGGGCAAATTCTATTTTTCCTATCCCCCGCCCCGTGGTTGAGGGTTTGGAATTATTAAGCATAGCTTAGAGATTGTAGATGCGCTCTACAAATGTATTTTAATTAATTGATTTATTTATTGATTGATTGATATTACCGTAGAAATTTTGTTAAATTTTAGTCGTTATATGAAGATTCCTGTTACATTTTGACAACGATCTGTGGCTATATCCAATTTCAACTTTTGAGAACATTTGGTTTTTTTTTGCGCCGAACGATTCATGCTGTATGATAGTAATTTATAATAAGCTGTTCCAAATGCGCCTCTGGCAGAAACTACAGCTACTAACATATTTTTGTCGCTGATTTTGCGTGTGCAGAAAACTTCTGTCGAAAATGTCCATCATTTTGCAGTTTTTGAAGTCGCCGAAATTTGGTCGGATTCGGCTTCCACCTTCACCATTCTGCGTCACCGTTCAACGAGAGAAACTCAGACAGATCCGGTTTCAGCAGTTCAACAACTTTTCGTCACACCAGAGCTGTCGATCTGTATCCAATATTGGGGGACGAAGTGCGGCGAAGGGGCGGGGGTCAGCCGACTAAAGGAGGGGGGTCTGGAAGAGCGTCGTAAGTTCCCTCAGCGAGGTCTGGAGCGGAGTCCCAACCGCAAGCGATTTTAGTGCATTTTTGGCTTTAAATCGGTCTTTCCGGCACTAAAATGTTTCTGTTCGCCTAAAAGCATTAATTGCAAATTATCATTCGTCCGTTTTGCATGGAGGAACGGTCATTGGTGTTTCCCCCAGCCAAAACTTTGAAAGGGCATGCCCCCATTTGCCTGACGCTAATGTCTCAAACAACTGACGACTCTGTAGGCCTATTATTTGTTGGGCAAAAAACAGTTCTGGAAGCAGCTACATGTAATGTCAACTTAGCATCGCCGAAAAAGTGACACATTGGACATGTCATATGGGGTATTGCTGAATCTGGGGACCACGTGAACCTCGGCCTTTCTGTTTTTTCCTTTTCGTAGCGACAGGCGCAGCAGAAAATGCTTCGTTGATCTCGACGGTTTTCGTATTGATTGTCATTGTATGAGATAATGTGTGCCTATTAGTGGCGGTATTATAATCATGTTAGTGCTGACTTTGAACGAACGGTTTCAGGATGCATTGCACGACATTCATACTCAGCGACGCTCTTGCATAATTACTGATGGATATGCGCTTCATTTGTTGAACTGCAATGTAAGTAAGTAAGTAAGTAGTCTGCATTTGTAACGCGCCATATGTCAAAACAGAAGTTCGAATCGTAGGCTACTATTTGCATATTTACTATTGCCTGTAAGTAATGGTGTAATAAAGATTAATTACAAATTGCCTGAGTCATGGAGTAATATAACCAGTCACCATTTTTCGGCCCTTCGGGCCTCAACTCGGCCTGCGGACTCGATACATAGTATGCGCTGCAGCGTATAGCCGATAGCGATAATGATGCTGATGATGCGTTCGTCACCATGGTAACGACGTCTATATGACGTCACAGCCAATCGCTGCGCACAGCTCTGCTGCGGCTTAAAAGGTGTGGCTGCAAAATTTTAGAAAAAGTGAAATTTTCTCAAACGGACGACCTTTCAGCGACATTTCACCTAGCCCATGTCCCGGTCACGTACGACACGAATCTGCGTGCAAATTTCGCGGCCGGACGTCGTGCCGTTTAGAAGTTATTGGCGGTCGCAACTCTCAAATATAGTATAGATTGCACATTTCATGAATAGAACTGCACTCTGAGAAGGCCTTATGCGATAGGCCTAGAGTGGCGTTACGTTGCCGAGCTCAACGTACAAAAAAAGCAGTAATTATAACACGTTCACACAAACTAACGTTTGTTGCTGAAAAGACCGTGCCTATCTTGCATGTGATACAAGAAATTTGAGCTAATGCTCACGAGACGCGCGAAAGTTAATAGCAGTTCCGGTTCAGTAGTTTAGATGAAAATTGGGGTGTTCACGCGAAGTTAATATACAAATACCAAATTATCTATCTGGATCGCATAATGATAGTATAACGCCACCTTGTGAATGATATAGACTTGTGTCGCAGCCCGAAATCGCCAAAAAAAATCCATAAAACCCCCTATTTTGGCGTTTAAGGTCATTCAAGGTCATTGAATTCGGCGCCAATCGAGAGCCATGCAGTGTACGACTTCCTATTAGTGATTAATAGTAGGCCTAACTTAAGCCCTATATCGCACCGTTACTAAGATACAGCAACTTATTGGCCAAAAATCGCAAATTTTGTCCACCCCCTCTCATTTAGCGCCCTCGTTCGTGGTGACCCCCTTCGAATTTATGGAAAAGCTTTACGGTTTCTGAAACTAGAGTCCTCCAGGCAGCCGCCGGTGAAGATTTGGTGATCCTATCTTGCACCGTTTTTGACTGATCCACCCGTGTGACAGACAGACGGACGGACGAACGGACAGAATTGCGATGGCTAAGACGCGCTGAAAGCAGTAGCTGCTTTCGCGCGTAAAAATGATATTATAAGGCCTACACTGTATAAAGTAAACGACATGGCCGGTTATCGAACGTTGCGCCGCGGCCGACTGTGCAGATAGCCCATCATTAATTCATTATCTCCACTCCGTGCAAGAAGCATTGTCGTCAGCCGATGCTCGTTTCTCATTCGCGCATTGTAGATCCTAAATTATCTCCATCGGCGGCGCTAGAAATCTGAAGCTAAGGGGAGGGAAGGGGGTAACGGGACCAATGCCTAGGGCACGGGCAATAATTTTTGTGTGTGGGCCAAATGTCGATCTTATTTCAGTTGTTGTGTGCATCGAGAAGATGTAGCGGGGTCCAGGGACAGACCCCTGGGCCCTGGTCGGGGGTCAGGGGGCGAATAAGGTGAAACACTTTCAGCTTTTGGACATGCAATGGAAGCCGCAAATTTGCCTGTTTTTCAATGTTTTGAAACACGAAAAAAATCACATATCTGTTTTGTGTTGCAGAATTGACGTTTAATAAGTCACACCTTAGCATGTGTCTGGTTACTAAAGGGCACTTTATAACTATCAAAGTATTTCTTAGGGGGACAACTGGGGGCAAGGGCATGGGGCAGCTGCCCCCTCCCCTACCCCATCTCTGGCACCGCCCATGATTATCTCGTAACAAACAGCTCGACTGCATCTCGCGCTGTACAGGCGCTGCAAACATGAATAGTTAATAGCGCTGCCGCGTGGCTATAGCGCACCGCAGCTGGCAGCCTGTTATAGACGACTTACAAAATAAAGTGGTCTTATTAGCAGCACAGCTTGGTCTGAAAGCCAGCAGCGTCGTGCAGGCTTAAAAGAGTAGACGGGACATGAAGCAGCAATTTTTCCTCAGACACGTAGTTACTTTAAATTTTCGCAACAGAGAAGTTTAGGCTACGCATGAGTGCTCAAAATTTCAATTTTGCCACCGAATTTTCCCAAAAATGAGGGTTTTTCAGCTCCAATTTTTGCATTTTTGGACAAAATATTCCGCAAGCAAAAGATTTTCCGACAATTTTCTGTCAGCTCGAAATTTAGGGGAGGGGGGTAATTGCCTTCTCCCTTGCCTCCCATGCACGTCATACATGCACGTAGTCTATTTCAAGCGTCTTAAAGCGCCATTTTTCCACCTCATCAATTTGTCTTCTTTTATGATCTTCATCCATTTAATGAAAGCCAATGAGAGGAAGTAACAATTAGTTCCAACGACGAAGAGTAGACTTTTCATTCAATCACGCTGGCGAATCCAGACGGCGCTGTTGCATCGTCGATCGTGTGGTCGTTAGCAATCATTGTGAGCGGAAGGATACGGTATGCGGTTCTATAGGCCTACAGGGTGGCCCAAAATGGCACTATTTTTGTACGCCATAACTTCATCAAATATTAACCAATTTTCAAGATTCCATCAATGTTGAAATCAAGAGAAAACGACACGATCACTAAAGATCTCACCACGCTTCAAGCGTGTCGCTACACTGCCTTGTGAAACGTCAGTGTCTTAACAGCATCAATTGAAACCAAGATGACTTCTGCAGCAACATATTTTAAGAAGTTAACAGGAAACAACATGTTTATTGCCTCAGTTATTGGCTAAAGTAACTCAGATTATGCAGTTTTTTTAACACCAAACAATGTCCAATATTTCCGAATTGCTGCTGGACGACCCACTCAAGCCCTGACGAGTGGTGCGATCAGCGAAATGCTGACATTTTACAAGGTAAAGTAACGACACACTTAAAGTGCAGTGGGTTCTTTGAAAGTCGTTTAATGTTTGATCAAGTCAAGGCGTATAAAAAGAAGCCCAGCTGTTGCTAAGGAAAGCCGACCGTACTGCCTATGTCGAAGCCCAGCGTGTGACGTTCAATCACAAACAGAAAGCGATTTCTCAGAGGTGACACAGCATATTTTACCACTATGGTGACACAGTTCCATCGCTGAAACTTGGCATGCCTAAGTTTAAGACACACGGCTAATTGCTCGTGTAAAAAATTCACCTAGCACCTAACGCTTAGTCACAATATACCCGTTACAGACATGCGGACGACAATCATATCATATACTCGATCGTTGCGTTAGTAGGCTACAGTCGGCTAAAAACGGTGCCATTTTGCGGCCAACGTGTAAAGATCGAGATGTGTGTGGCGACGGCGTTCCGGCACGCCAAGTTCTAACTGCGGTGTTGTTATCACAGCAGCATCAACAACATCTAGACTGGGGAGGATAATCAATGCGAACGGTTGGTTGCATGGGTTGGCACTACGGCAGGCGTGGCTTGGGTCAGCGAGGCGGTCAGTGAGTGGTCGCAACGACGATCGATCCAGACGGACTACCACGCTAGCAGCAGTACCCGGTAGCCCTAGCCGCCACCAGACTGATCAACCCACCGCAGTCGCTGCCACTGCCACAGTGCCACAGCCTGCGCCGCTCCCTTAAGCTGCGGCTACATCGACGACTTGCTGGAAACTGCCGCCTTAATCCCACACGCCAACGCTTTGATCTATTTATAGCACGTACGCATGCCAATTAACTACCTATACCAGATTATCAGCGTAAAGGCACGTAGGCTACAGAACAGAGCGACGTAACTGAACTGAACTGAACTGACATGGTTTAGTTGTTGACAAACTGGCCAGTGGGCAGGCAGTAATGCATTACAGTAGGCACCGTCTAACGGCGTCGGTGAATACGCGCAAGTACGCGTCCACCAATAACCAATGGGCTCGCTTTGCTTGTCCGTTGGTCAGTTGGTCAAAAACTCAACCATGTCAGTTCAGTGCAGTTGCGTCGCTCTGCACGCGTCTTAGGGCTTTTGTATAACTTCGGCATAAACGAAGTACGAAATTTGGTGCACGGACCAGTCGTGAATTAAATAATCAGGCGGGCGGGAAATTGGAATCTTCCGACGGGGACTGCGAAAATTTCCGACAGCGAAGATTACGAGTGCTCAAAATTTAATTTAATGTTACGTTTTTCTGCCTCAAATTTGGCATTTTTGGACGAAAATTTCCCGACAAAAAAATGACAATTGGACAGCCCAAAATTTGGGGAGGGGGCAATTGTTTGCTCTTTTCCCGATCACGTCGCCACTGGCACGGACTGAAGAAGTCTGCGACAGGCCGGGATGTAACAAGTGCTTAACGTTTGCATTCAGCTGCTACTGCTGCATGCTGCTCTACACTCATTGTGTCTTACCGCAGCTGCTGGAGCATGACGTTATCGCTCTGCACAACAGCTGCAGCAGCAGCGGTAGCAGCGTGTAGTGAGTAGGCCGGATGTCGCCGATGTCACGTAGGCGTAAAGGCAGCAGCGCCTTGTTCATGCCGTGAACAAGAGATCAGCCGCCGTATCAAAGGCTCACAGCTGTCCACTTGACTCTAGCCCTACCATGAACACTGTAGCTGGGCGCCGCCGCTATATCGATCGCAATGTCCGTCACCGCGAGCTTCTGTTTACTCGTAGAGCGAGGTAAGAGCGATACAGTTGTAGCAGGTGGTGGTCGTCTCGTCAATGTGGTCAGTGATAACGGTCGGCGCCGGTGGCGATGAGGCCCTGGGCCGGATACGCCGGCATCTACGCATCTCAGCATCAGTCGTATGGACATCTCGCATTCAGTAGACTACTTCAGCAGCTGCTAGCTCTTTTGACTGATGGAACGACGCCGTGGCTTTGAACGTATAGCCGACGAATGAACGAACTGCTGAGACCGCCGGCCTCAGCGACAGCTAGTTAGTTCCACCACCTCAAGTTCCCTGTCATATCGTGAGGTCTCAATTCGACGCAGTCGTTGTCGGCACTGACTCAGCATGATCCAGATCGACGGTATTCCGCGCAGCATGTACGGCCGGGAGCCGCCGCTCGTGTCCTTCGGCGGGGTGGAGGTAGCCGGCGGGGGTCCCCCGGCAGGGCCGTCCAACCCGGGGGCCGGGATTACCGGGGCCGGAGTGACGGGGCCTTCGGTCGACGACATGGTGGCCGCACCGGCGACCACGGCCGCTGCGGCGTCGGCGGGCTGGGGCGAGCGGCTGCGCAGCCGGCGCGAGTACACGATGCTCAAGAAAGTTGTGCGACTGTTGCAGGACAATCGCGTCGACACGGACGACGGCGAGACGGCTCAACGACTGCAGGAGATCAACCAGAATCAGACGGACAGCTACCCGATACTGAAGACGATTCTGAACGGACTGTTTATTACCACCGGCGTCGTCCTGCTCGTGGGCGTCGTCGTAGTCATCATCTACACTTCACTCGGTGCGTTGTGCCTCGTTTACACGATCGAGCAAATATTGAGCAAATGTATTTAAAATACACGTGCTAATTGCTCGACGTCTGCTCGATGTTTGCTAGTATTTATTCAGCTAGCTCGACGAGCTATGGTAATTAGCATGCTAATTAGGAGGGCGTGCGGACAGAGATGGACACGGATCGGGTCCATCCTCGGATCGGGTCGGGTCGCGGGTCAGACTTACATTTTACCGCACATTTTTGTGCATTATTTTCCATCATTCGTATTCTTACTGTTGTCACTTAATTGGCCAGAACAGCACCGACCAGTGTGTAGTTCAAGATCAGATAACCAGCGATGGTTACAAGTAATTTTAGAAGTAGTTTTACGACGTGACAGTGGGCAGCAGAAAACTGAGCGACGACAGTTGCGCCGAGTCGCCGAAGACTTTCACTGCATGAGATCAGTCGCAGCCGCAGTTTGCAACGTTAACAATGGGCCAGCCGACAGCATGACACCGATTTTAGGGAACCCGGAAAACACCCAGCAGGAGACCGCGTAACGAGTATTCGTTGCACTATAGCTCTGCCAGCCAGACGATTATATAGTAATTCGTAAACCTACCGCGCGTTTGAAGTGTGAATAGACGACTGGTAGACGCCAGACTAAAGCAGCAGGAAACGAACTAAACGAACTATTTGACAACTTGGTCATACTCAAGAAGAAGTCGTTGAAGCCTTTGTACTGTAGAAAATATTTGACTTATGACTGTATTTTGTGGTAAACGTTAAGCAAAGTTGTTTCAGCCATGTGACGGATAAAGTTGTCACAATGACGTTAACATTATTAAATATTGAACATCTGATAAAACGTTACTTTTGATGAGGTTATGCTTTAGCTACGTACTTTAATTTGCCATCATCTGTCATATCAGCGCCATCGCTTGAAATTTTTAGACAACGTCTCAAAATTGAAATCTTTTTTAGTTTCATGTTTTCTCAATTTAGACGCAAACATTCTGTTTAACTTTCCATTTCGTCCACTGTGTTAAGTGTCTTTGCAGTTAGCCTCCGTTGTAACTTTACGACACCTTAAAATAAATCGTACAATAAAAAAGCCTAATAATACCCAGGATAAAAAAATAATACCCGTAGTTATTGAAGAACTGCGTATTTATTTTTTACTTTAAGTTTTTAGACGACCGCACTTAAGTAACTATCAAGCTACTGGCATGGTTGTCGTCCTTCTATCTGTCTGTCTGTAACGGATGTATTGTGGCTAAGCTTTAAGTCGTAGAGGAAAACTTTTTACACGAATAATTAGTCATGTGCGTTCAACTTAGGCATGAAAAATTTCAGCGATTGGCAAAAACTGTTACCTTTCCTTAAGTATTCATGTTCAGTATTTCGCACAGTGCTGCTTTTTTATTGTAAAAATATAGTCTGTAATGTAACGCATTGCATTTGCATGGAGTCGGGTCGGGTCGCGGGTCAAATTGTAGACAATTTTGGCGGGTCGGGTCGGGTCACGGATCGGACGCTTGTGGGTCGGGTCGGATCCGGGTCCAAAAAAGTGACCCGTGTCCATCTCTGCGTGCGGGTTGTAATTGGAAGGCCTATATAACACGTGATCAGTTGTGGGCTAAGAGCTTAAGCCTAGGCCTGCATTTGAGCCAGGGGGCGGGGTTCCAATCGGCCTGCTTGAGCCATCGATGTTTGCTCGATGTTTGCTCGATCGTGTAAACACCCTATATATCTCTTAATAGGAAACCCACCCCAAAGCTACGGAGCGTCAACTGCCATATGGGATTACACAGTTTTAAATCGCCACCAGACGCAAATGAACGCGCACTGCTTTAAACTCAGCTAGAGAGTCTGGTCGGTACTCGATTAACCCACCCCAGAGAGATAAAAAGTGGAGTTGACCTTGGTGTTGGTTATATACCGACATGATTTATCTGTCCGCAATCATCCGGTTACTAACCACTTGAGAGTGATCCAACCAGAAGTCGAACCGACTTCCTTGTGATCGCAAATCCAACGTCCTACCGTTACTTACAACACCAACCCACTTCAGAAGCATTCGTCGTACTTTTCATGTAATGAATACGCGAGGCAATCATCGCCGCGAAAAAACAATTGCTAGAAAATACGTTATGTTATGACAATGGCAGTCGCGTGATAGGCAGCCTAGACCACGGCCCTCTCGATCTAGTAGATCTAGAGGGCCGTGCCTAGACCCTTTCGGCCGGCTCCGGCAGTATAAAAGGCGAAGCGCAGTGATGACAACTGATCAGTTTGATCGAGCGCTCGGACAGAGCACATCGACTGACAAGGTGCTGAGCCTTCGCCTTCCTAAACGAAGCAACGAAAACCAACGAAGCACCCTTCATCCAAACGAAATCCACTGTTTAATAGTAACTATTTCTGTCCGTTCACGGCCATTTCACGAAGACCGTTTCGTCGGCAACCCTTGGTTTAACATGAACTCATTACTAACATGAGTGACCGCCTATCTTTCGGGGCCGAAGGTACCCATGAAGGTGAGATCTTGCAATCACGCAGTACAAAAGACGAAGCGAAAGCAGCGAGTGGTTACAATAATTACCATAGAACGTCCAGCTGGCTGCTCGATGTTTGCTCAATCGTGTAAACACCCATTATATACCATCGTGATAAACCCGTGTCTGGTTGGCAGTGACTGCGAGATTGAATGAAGGCGCCGCACTGTATTTGATAACGCGCCTATGCGACGAGTAAGCCTGTCACGTGGACATCGGAAATCGAAATGCAACGCACTTTTTTACAGATAAGGCTAGCGATGGTGATACATGACAAAAAGAAAACCATTTAGGCGGTTACCCCAACTGTATTATAATAACAAATTGTGCAAATATCTTTCCGTCACCGACATCAAAAGGTTTGCTAGCACTGACGAGATCCAAAGAAAATTTAAGGTAAGTAATACGTACTGTAGCGAGGAGCGAGGGACTGCCAACAGTCGTTGTGGCATTGTGACTGTTGGCTTAACACGTTCTACACTTCACACTGTCAACTACCCGACATGGTCTGGAGTCTTCAACAAGATGAAGTTTGACCATGATCTACTGAAGAAGAAGAAGAAGACGTCGTACGTGATTTTCACATCACTTTCGTCAAGGCTGACTGAACGACAGACAGACTGTTAACAGGCCTATACTTGGAAATTGGAGTTTCATTTGGCGGTCGTATGTTATAGCATTGCATGGGACAGATTATAAAATCACTTGCGTCTGTCTGTCATTCTGTCAGTCTGTCTGTCTGTAAACACTCCTACGGCCGCAATTTTGATTCGATTTTGATGAAATTTTGCACAGTGATTCGGGGCCCGAAAAGTAAGATTGAGTTTGCTTGAGATAAAAATCTGATAACTCCTTCCCCTATTTTACCCCAATTTTGAAAAATTTGCATTACGGCCTATGGGGACTTCAAAGCGGTATAACTCAGTCCCCATAAAAGATAATTGCGCGCTGTTTGCACCTACCCCCTATTTTCGGGGTCGGGCAATTTAAAGGTGTTATATAAATTTACCCTCTGTCGATCCCTGTTGCCATAGCAACGATTCAAAAGTTGCAAATTTTGCATTACAGCCAATGGAGATCTCAAAGCGGTATAACTCGTTCCCTTTAAAAATAATGCGCGCTGTTTACACCTACCCCCTTATTTTCGGGCCCCCGCTATCCGATGGTGTCATTTGAATTTCGCCCCTGACGACCCCTGTTGCCATGGCAACGAATTTTGCTACAAAAATTGACTATAACTTGGCCTCTGTGAAAAAAAATGTGCGCTGTTTTCACCTACACCCATATTTTCGGACTCGGGCTATCCGATAGTGGTCTAAATTTTTCGCCTGCCAACCGCTGTTGCCATGGCAAGGAATTTTGGGACAAAATGGACTATAACTCGGCTCCCGCAAAAGATAATTGCACGCTGTTTTCACCTATTCCCTATTTTCGGGCCCGGACTATGCAATGGTGTCATGTAAATTTCTCCCCTGAAGACCCCTGTTGTCATGGCAACCAGCCGTTTTTATTCAAAGACAAAATTGGCTGCAGGCTCACAAGAGCGTCAAACGCTGAAACGCAGCTGCTAGGCTAGCGTGGCAATGGGACAGATACCTCGTTCCACAGAACGTATTTCTAGTATTAACGAGGAGACTGCATGAAAGCAGAGAAACGTGGAGCATTGTTAATTGTTTTCTGCGGTTTATTGAACGAAATCGACGGGGATAGTAGAGTAGCCCTATGACGCCGTACGATATCGGGCAGGATGATGAAGCTACTATGCGTGTAAATTGCCTTCACGCATCAGTGAACGTGCGGACAACACGAGACAAGATCGTTGATGAAATAAATCCGATTTATCAGCCAGCAGTCGTCGTTACAAGAGCGCTTGTTATCACCAGGGCTAGCTAGCGACAACAATGAGTTCGTCACGGGTCAGCGAAGCCGAAGCCGAAATATCTGTCGTGATTCGCCTGTCGCTATTTTTATACGCCATATTGCTGCTGCTGCTGCTGCTGATGATGATGATAATGACGATTTCGATGACTGCATGCTGGTGGCTCCTGCGGTGTAAGTCCACACAATGTCGTTATTATTTTTTCACACGCTATAGCTATGCTGTACGGCGTCTTTGGCACGACATGTCGTCCGTCCATTTGTCACGGATGTATTGTGGCTAAACGGTAAATCGCAGGGGATCGGCGATGGTACCATCGGATAGGACACTGGCGACTTCCTATAGGTTGTCGATAGTAACCATGTCTCCATCTGCAGCGGTTTGGCCGCAATTTTCAATGGAAAATTTCAAGCTACAAGTGGCCACATCTCGGAAACGATGAGAGGTAGGATCAAGGTTACTATTAATCACTAATAGGTAGTGGCATAAGCCTTTTCAGATGAGATAAAAATTATTGACCTTAAATGACCTTGAAGGTAAGTACTGCAACAGCAACTGTATAGGATGTAGCGCGTCTTCTCTAGCGACAGCTGGGCTTTCTTTTATGATATCGGTTTCCGGCAGTTGAGTAGGTAGCAAGCAATGGTCGGTCTTATAGCTGCAGGATTAAACCGCTAGAAATTCGTCGATCGTCGACCGCCTTTGGTAGTCTATATACTTATTCCTCCCATAATTAATTCCCTTTTTTCTCTTTCCTTTTTCCTATTTTTATTTTTCATCTTTATCCCGTTTTCGAAAACATTTTTAACTGTATAGCTAGAAGGTCCGCAGATCGTTTGATAGTTGAACATTTTGGACTAAAACCGCATTTCGCAGCAAACTAACTTTGGTCGACAGTGAAGGCGAATTACAGTACTAAGCAGCTAGTAGAAAAAACTGGACCAGATTGGAAATGGTGATCCGCAAGTCTAAAACTGATCAGAAGTGCACTGTAGGCCTATTAAATTGGCAGAGATAGGCATCAGTGGGAGATCAGTTTACGTTGGGAGACGAGGAATCAAAACATTAAGTCAAGTTAGTATATAATTTAGGTTCTACATTAGGCTATACCACCCCCCCCCCGAACGTCTGAAAAAAAATTCCCGTAGTTTTATGACGGAGCATTTGCTCATAGTCAGATAGACGAGACTGCGGAGTCTAATAGGGTGTTTACACGATCCAGCAAACGTCCAGCATTAGCACGTGTATTTTGAATACATTTGCTGGAAGTTTGTTGGACGTTTGCTGGATCGTGTAAACACCCCATAATTAGTGCAGAGTCGTCTCGTCTGGTCGCGCGCTGGACGGTGATAAGTAATTAGCTTACCGGACCGATGGTCCTAGGACTGGGGCTACAGTCTCTCAGTCGCTGACGCATTGCGCAACCGACTGATGTTGAATATCGACCGTGTAGTGGATCGGAGGCTGGCAGTGCCATACCGGAGTGCGATGGTCACAGATGTGACCAAACGCCGCTATATCTGCTGTCAGTGCGGGGACTGTTCACTTATACGACGAGGCATTAGTCCGAACAGTCTGACGGTTAATTATAGGATAAGGAACATTGTTTTTTTTGGCTTCGACGGATCTTTGATATGACGGCCCATCTGAAACGAAAAAAGTGTTTAGAGTAGTTCTGCCGAGGCGTTAATTTTTAACGGCGTTAACGGGTGCGTTAATTTAGAGAGAAAAAACAATTAGTCCAGGAAATAGTCAGGAAATGATTTTGTGAAGACATGAGTTATGAACTTATGAGACGCTGTCGGAAGATGGACTGTAACGATTTTGCAGGTGTCATATCGGCTGGCAGGTCGTTCCAGGTCCGTGAACAACATCATTGATGTTTTCAAAGTTTTTTTTAAAGTTTTAGACACGAATTGAATCCCTGCATAGAATTTTTGTAGTTTTTTTCTGCGTTTGCCTACCGGGAAGCAGCACACGCCACACTGCAGATTATACGCGCTGCCACAGCCACGATTGCGCAGTTTTCGATGCGTTGTGCGCATTGCTTGTTTGCTTCGGGTGAAGGTATACGGCGATTCTGTGCCGCTGCTGGTGCGCACTTGCTGGAGCCTGCATGGAGGTGAGATGCTGACTGGCTGACTAAACTGTGCAGCGACTCAGGGCGTCGATTATGTATGAGTGACATCACGGAGACAGCTGACGACGTCGTGGTAATGATGGTCGACAGTCGCCAACCAACCACACCAACTGCAGGCATCGGCATAACTCAGTCAGTTATACCCCGTTTACACGTGGAAGCGTACATGAAGCAAACATGAAGCAAACGTATTCAAAATACACGTGCCCGACGTGTGCTGTGAGTTTGCTTCATCGTGTAAACGGGGTATTACTGTCTGCCGTGCCGACCGTCTGTCTGACCAACTTGGCGGCCCAGTTTCATCTCATTCTCGTTCGCTGTAGAACTTCCCAGTATGATTAACCATTTTGTAGCGAATCTTTATCGCTGTAGATAAACGGTGGAAGTATCTATCATTTGTATCAGACGAGTACCTAGATGTAATTTATTGGTGATTTTAATATATGCCAACAAATTATTGTCATCTGAAACATACCATATTGCACTTTGACCGCTGAACAACCCAGTTTCAATGAATGGCTTGCAGTGCAAACCGTTTTTAGCCGACCGTACTTAAGTAACGTACGGTCGAGCTTATGGTACGGTTGTCATCTGTGTCGTCCGTCTGTTTATCTGTTACGGATGTATTGTGGCTAAACGGTAGGTCGTAGAAGAAAACTTTTTACACGATTAATTAGCCCTGTGTCATATTCCTAGGCACGCAAAAGTTCAGCGATCTAATGCAAGGAGAACATTACCAAATTCGGGATTGAATAGAGGGTAGGAAAAATGTGCGTTTTTCAACGAAAAACATGCCATATCTCGGAAACGGTTATAGGGTGTTTACTCGATCCAGCAAACGTCCAGCATTAGCACTTGTATTTTGAATATATTTGCTAGAAGTTTTTGCAGCAAACGTCCAGCAAACTTCTAGCAAATGTATTCAAAATACAACTGCTAATGCTGGACGTTTGCTGGATCGTGTAAACACCCCATTAGAGATACGGCATGGCTTAGGCCTACTGCTAATCACTAATAGAAAGTGGCACACATCCTTTCAGGTGAAATCAAAATCATTGATCTTAGATGATCTTGAAGGTCAATGACAACCAGTACGGTCGGCTATCCTAGCGACAGCTGGGCTTCTTGTATGTTAATGCGAAATGTCGGATTCAAAAGCCGCCAGTTTAAACTTAGCTAGTGACAAACGTGCGTGACTACATGTAGTCTGTCTGAACTTAACGATAGATTGACAGACCTATTATACGTCTATATAGTTATTTTCATGGCATGAACTCACATAGCCTGGCGTGCGATCTATGTTGTATTGGCGACAGTGGCCAGAGAACTAAGCGGACGAAGCTTTGTTTTCATTGCCATGGTTCGATGATAAATGACTCGTTGGCCGACCTGGGTTGCTGCTGGGCGAACTGTCGATCGAATATCGACGTTCAGAGTGACTGCGCTTAGCAAGCCAAACTTGCCGTCGCCTTTTCTCTACAATGCACCAATAATGGATCTGTCACCACGGCGTGACCGCTATTATTATTATTATTATTATTGTCTACCAGGGCCGTCGTTGGTGCAGAAAACAGCATCAGCGGTTTTTCAGTAAAAGCAGACATATCACTTAGGGTGTCAGACCGATTAACTGTGTAGGCCTAGCCTACATAATAGGCCTATGAATGCGCAAAGTAAGCCCTACTGCATTAGGCCTACTTCTAGCACAAAATCAACAGTATAAACTTACTGCATTATTTCTTAACTGTCATGCGCTTTTTATGCAGTTCTTTATATTAAACTTGGGTACCTCCTTCAAAACCCACAATTGTTGATAGTAGGCCTATACAAGCATGAAAACGCTTCCTGATAGACACGGACTTGCTGCAGTGCTGACGAGCTTTCTGGGGTATCAACATTTATGACCTTGAACAACGAACAACGTTGAAGTCCAAAGTAACAGCTTTTTTAGTATTGTTTGGCCATTTCTGGCTGCGACACAAATTTCAAGACTGAATTGCGAAGAAGTCACTGGAGATGGACTAAAGGCGCGTACAGAGCGATCGGCGTAGCCTAACTGAACTGAACTGACACGGTTTAGTTTTTATAGGAACTAGCCAATGGTCGAGCAATGCGAGCCCATTGGTCATTGGTTGACGCGTACGTGTGTGCAGCTACGTAGTCAACGACGCCGTTAGACGGTGCTTAGACATTGCATTACTGCTTGCCCCATTGGTCAGTTTGTCGAAAACTAGTCCATGTCGGTTTAGTCCAGTTTCAGTTTTACGTCGCATTGTGGCCTACTCGCCTTAATGTAGGCCTAATCTGCGTATGAACTTTTTAGCATAAGACGTAGATTTTAACAGCGTAAGTTGCTGCAAATTGCTGCGTTCAGGAGATTCTTGTTAAATGTTATGGTCGATGTGGTGTGTCTGTGTGGTATCTAGTGAAGCCGGGTTCAGACCGGGACGTACTGAAGCACTTCATGTCGTCGCATCTTCAGACGAACCGCGATTACCAAGCCACCAGCGCCGACAAAGAGCCTTCGAGCGCCGACCACGTTCCAGACGCCGATGACGCCGACGGCGGCCGGTACGACAACACGTACGGGCCAGCGGCGGCAGACGTCGAGGAAGGAGGACAGGACCCACAGGCTGATGACGGGGCGGGGGGTGGAGGGAGAAAACCGTCGTCTGGCGTCAACGGTGCCGGCAGCCACCTGCCTGACGACCGACCATCCCATTCGTCGTCGGGGGGTGATAGCCACATGCCGCCACCCAAGACGGCCCCGGTATCGGGCCGTGGGAGTAAGACCTCGACGCGACCTCGGGCGTCCGGGCCGCATACCAAATGCCGGTCGGTGCCAGTGGTCTACAGCGGCGAGACGGTCGTGCGGCTCGGACAGATCTGCTACCAAGTCCAAGTGCCTGACGACGGCTCGTCCTGACGTACGCCACCGGTCCAGAGTCCCGACGACGACGTCCCTCATTCATCGTTCCAGCGCGTTCGACGAGTTGCGACGCAGCGGCCGCCCTGCGTCCAGACAAGGTTGATCGACAACGTACGACGACATTGGGTGGCCCAGCTGCGGCTGGGTCAGACCTCGTGTGAAACGTCGGAGAACGGAGTGACAAGCGCGCGCAGCGGCAAAGATGACGCCAAACCGGCCACCCCACGTCAGGTCAATAGCAGGGCAAGAGCAAGATCGCTTCATTGATCGTATCCGCCGACGGATGTTATAGGGTGTTTACACGATCGAGCAAACATCGAGCTAGCTCAAGCAGGCCTATTGGAACCCCGCCCCATAGCTCAAATGTAGACTTAGGCTTAGGCTCTTAGCCCACAGCTGGTCACGTGTTATATCGGCCTTCCAATTACAACCCGCCCGCCCTCCTAATTAGCATGCTAATTACCACAGAACGTCGAGCTAGCTGCTCGATGTTTGCTCGATCGTGTAAATACTCTATTTATTCTTCGATCTCTGCCGCGAAAACGCCTGCAGAAGCTTAGTTACGTCTGCTGCGAGATATGCTGTCGGTGGCGTAGCCAGAAATGTGAATTTGGAGGAGGTGTCGACCCCCTTTCCTTATCTCCTTTTTCCCCTCAGAAATAGGACCAGTAATTATCCAGCTAGAAAGTCTGGGGGAGCGCTGTGAGTTCCCCCAGCGGGTTACGGGGCGAGCCTAGCCGAAATCGAATTTGGTGCATTACATCTATAAAACGTGAGATCTGGTGGCAACAATTTTAATTATTTTCCTGAGAATCAACTGACCGAATTTATTGCAGTTTAAACGACGTCGTGTACTTGTTTTGAGGATTGGTCCCCCTTCTATCTACGCCACTGTACGATATATGCTGCCAGCATGTGTGACGTTTTTTTCAACTTCATCTTTTAAGCCAGTGCTGTCCAACCTTTTTGACACCGTGGGCCACTTAGTCAATTTTCCACCAGCTGGCGGGCCGCAATCAAGGGGGGCCATGGCGAGCG
>Ga0056128_1003051_pt1 | contig 20308 bp, 12 predicted proteins | sample WorMetLIZISLAND2_FD_71113 | JGI IMG/M metagenome (GOLD analysis project Ga0056128, IMG submission 71113) | Marine gutless worms symbiont microbial communities from Max Planck institute for Marine Microbiology, Germany - Olavius geniculatus... ... | reverse complement strand
CACAATGTCAGCGAGAAACTCACTGAATCTGAGGCGCTGAGGTAAGGAGTGAGGCGGGCCACTAAACATGGCTAGACGTTGAAAAATAGAGAGGGGACTTTAGCCCAAAAGCAAAGGGGGGGGGGAACTTGCGCCCCATTTCGATTCCAGAGTTCAGGGCACAGAAGCCACTGTAATGCCCATTGCATTGATGTAGATATATGGATATAGGCTATGTACTGACCGTACGCGGTGTCCAGGCGGGTGATGTCTGTTTCCTCGCAGCACGACCAGCTGGTGACGCAGTGCCGTGGTGTGGTTCTCCGCCAGGGTCCCGTCCTCCTCAGCGTCCTCCGCGTGTTCCTCGGCCACGGACGTGAGCGGACCGCCGCCGGTGCCGACGTAGGACGGCAGTGAGGCCGTCGACGCGTGGCCTCCGCCAACGTGGCCACCGCCGTCATGCTTCTCCGGTGTGGCCATCGTGAGCAGAGGCTGCTGTAGCAGATGTGTTTGTTTCGGGGGTTCCTTCTCCGGTGACGAGGAGGACTCGGCGGCGTCGACGCTCGGCGAGTCACAGGCGTCATCGGTGTCCGACCGACCGCCACACAGCGGGCAGTCCACCTTCGACTTGGCCTGACCCATCGTCACCAGCGACGATCCACCGTCCGGGCACCGGCTTGGACGACACAGAACCGGGGGGAGGGGACACGAGGTCTAGGCCATCGCAACGTGGAACGAGCGATGTACCGCGCAACACAACACCTGCCTAACCTGTTACCCTCCTAACCCGACACCTATAGACCGTCGCTCACAAAGCTGAGATGACGAGAACTTTCCAGATGCGCGATATCACGGAATACAGGCTGACTACTGTAGGCCTATATAGTCTGCTAGGAGTTTAGACCGCCAAACTGCAACGTCACCCAATCCAGCTCGCGTGACGAGGCCGTAGACAGCACGGCGAACAACATCGTCGCACGTTAACATCAGGTGTGACACGAGATACGATACGACCCACCGCGACGACGCACGATCCGTCAGTCGACTGCACGCAGAGTTAGTAGGACCACCGGTACGGCACTCAGTAGCAGCTCGCCACAAGTAGGCTACTCGCGACGACCCGGTCGGTCAACTGTTAGCGATGACTATCGCTGTAGCAATAAGCTGCGCTACATGGTCACTCGCTGTTTTCTCGGTCGGCAGCGGGAAAGGCTTGCCGCGCCAGGCGTTTGCACGGCGCTAGCAGCAGCAGCAGCAAAGCGCGAGAGACGGACAGCAGCGAACGCAGCAAGCAGTGTGTGCAGCTAGGGATAGTAGTCTGAGAATAGAGCGCGCGCCTGCCTCTATGCCGTCGTGCACAGCGGCACGGCTTTACCGTTGGCTCGACCTCCCCCATCCCTCCCCACTTCTCCGCTTTTTCTCGCGCACGCGTTGCGTTTCGCTCGCCGTTAATTCAACGTTCCGCGCAGAGGGGGGCGCCGTTCTCTCGCTGGACAAAAAGTGCGACGCCCGCCCGCAGGATTTGCTTTCCCCACCCCACTGTTAACCCTCGCCGACCATTCTGCAGCACACAGCGTGTAACATGACGTAACTACACGCAGTGCCAGGGATAGAGTTGGAGTCCCCCCCACGAAAAATACAACTGTGAGGCCCCGATAACGGGGGTTTGGGGCGGAGCCCCCAGCGGGGTCCAGGGCAGAGCCCTTGGTCAAAGGGTCAGGAGGGCGAAACTCCCCTGAAGCTGAGACACTTTTGGTTTTTGGACGTTCAATAAAAGCCGTCAATTGCCCACTTTTCAAAAATTGGTAAAGCAAAAAACTAGGTACATTTTGTGTTGTCTTTGCAAGAGATGAAGTTTAATAGACCGCAATACGTCACAGATTACTGTATATTAGTGAAAAGTAGTAGACTTTTCCATTTTGAGTGAATTTTTCACATGTTTACTTGTTTTATATTTTGAATATATTTTAAAAATATTTTTTATATAGTATGAGGCCCCTGAGCATGCGCGAGGTCCCCCGGGGTGTACAGGGGGCCCTTTCGCCGGCTCTGACTACACGATGTTACATAAAAAGGGACCCCTTTTTCTTTCGTTCATAATTCACTCAAATGATGATCAATTTACACGAGATTTTCAACTGTTGTACCTGAAAAAAATACCAATTCTAAATATTGTAGCAAAATATAGCTGTTGATTAAATATTCTTTTCTAGTCGTGATGTAATTTTGACGTCATAATGTGTCGTGAGTACAAGCTTGCTCGTTTCAAATGGTGCTGACAGTTGTTAAATAGCTACCCTGCTTCGATGGTGAACTTCATCTGGTTTGCTGATGGCAAATTATTGAAGTTTTATCATTGCAGCCACAGAAATCCCCCAAAACAATCAACAATCGTTTTTACGCATTTGTGGGGATAGCTTGACTTTTGCTGCTGATTGCAGCTTCCAGCAAAACAGTACACCAGCACACACAAATTGCGAGATGGTTGAGTTTCTAGCTCGCGAGACATCTGATTTCAAGCCTCCATGTTGCTTAGTGCTGACATGAAAAAAAATTTCATCAGCGAACCAGAATAAGTTTACCATCAAAGCAGGGTAGCAACTGACAGCACCAGTCGAGACAAGCAAGCATGTACTCACAACACATTATGACGTCAGAGTTACGTCACGACTAGCAAAAAATATTTAATCAACCGCCATATTTGTTGAAATAGTTTGAATTAGTATTTCTTTAGCTACAACTGGTAAAAATTTGGTGGAAATTAATCTTCTTCTGAGTGAATTATGAAAAAAAGAAAAGGAGTCTTTTATAAAGCACCGTTTAATAAACCGTTTACACAAGAAAGCTGGCTCTGCAAGCACTCGTCAAGCACTCACCGAGTGCACGTCGAGCGCTCGTCGTGCACAGCTGTGATCAGGGCTAAGCCTACACTTGAGCCATCGGGTTTCAACAGACCTGCTAGATGAGAGCTTGACGTGTACACGACGAGCGCACGACAAGTGCACAACGCTATATAGAGCCAGCTCGTCGTATGCTCGAAGAGCCAGCTTTCTCGTGTAAACGTGGTATAAGTCGCACTCTGTTTAGCGAACGTAAACAACAATAAATCGCGTAATCACTTTGGTCTAACGTTAGTTACGATGCAGAGTTCTAAAGCAAATAATGGGGGTGTTTACACGATCCAGCAAACGTCCAGCAAACTTCCAGCAAATTTATTCAAAATACACGTGCTAATTGCTAATACTGGACGTTTGTTGGACGTTTGCTGGATCGTGTAAACACTATAAGCTTAACAGCCTGCAGCGTTTCATCTCTAGTGTAATGTTGTCGCATTCGCTTTTTTTGCACTGAATTTTTTATTGAAGTTCATATTAGCCCATCTCAGTGACAAAATCCCCATCTGCAACAACATTGCAGTCGCTGTAGGCCTACCGTTAGTAGCAATTTAACGTACTATCGACGCATATTGTAAGCTCTATTTTTACGCTCGACAGCACCTAATGTGCTACAACACGTACTATAACTATTGTAATTCTCTTTCTAGGCGTCCGTTATGGTGTCTGTCACGTTCCCCCGCCGATTCAAGCCCAGATAAGATATGGACTCCAAGTTTTCACCATATGATAGCGAAGACACTCTAGTTTTTTGTGACGCCGGATGAAGGGATTTCTCTAGAGTCTAGAACAAGGGCTTTACAGAAAGGTACCATATATGCACAATCGTTCTTTTACCGCTATTAACTCTTCTAGTTCGAGAACGTTGCAGATATAGGCACGGACTTACTGCTCATAATAACAAGCAGTGCTGACGAGCTTTCCCGGAGTTCCAACATTGATGACTTTGAACGACCTTGAAATACAAAACAGCGGGTTATTAGTGATTTTTTGCAATTTCAGGCTGCGACGCACATTTGAAGAGTGAGTTTCGCCCAAGTTGCTGGAAATAGACCAAGTCAATTTACATATGAAATTAAACTGTCTCGCCACTCGCGCGTGTCGTGAGTATTAGCTCAGATTTCTTGTTACATATGCGCACATTTTAACGTGTTCTGATTGTGGATACGCATATTCTCTACTTTCAGCCGTTACTGCGCAGATTACACTGGCTTCGGATGCCAGAACGTGATTCGTTCCTGTTGGCAGTGCTAGTGTGTCGCTGCCTCCACGGCTCTGCACCTGGCTACCTGGCTTCAGATCTTCAGCGCGTCACACCTCAACGCACGTCGACGACTGCGCTCTTCGACTACATCGGCGCTGGTCGCTCCACGCACTGTGCGTCTTACCATTGGCGACTACACCTTTCCAGCGACTGCTGCATCGATCTGGAACAGTTTGCCGGAGTCAGTCCGATCATCGCCGTCGTTGCAAGTTTTCCACAGCAGACTGAAAACCGAACTTTTTGCCCGGTCCTACAGACATAACTAAGAACGTCTCATTGCACTGACTACTATTACGCGACTTCACTGTGTATGCTTATTGTTACGTGTCCTTGTAGTCTTAGGACAACGCCACGCTAAGTTTATCATCATCATCATCATCATTATCACCTTTATCGTCATCATCATCACTCTCGAGCTGTAGTTGTATCGCCTACTCTAGCACAAAACAATGATTGTCTTTAGCTGTCCCTTCAACAACTACGACCACTTTGACAAGAAGCCCAGCTGTCGCTAGGATAACCGACCGTATTAGTTGTCAGTGACCTTCAGGGTCATCCAAGGTCAATGATTTCCATCTCATGTGACAGGGCGTATGTCACTTCCTGTTAGTGATTAATAGTAACCTTGGCCGTATCTCTCACCGTTTCCGAGATATGGCTATTTTTCTGTTGAAAACGCACATTTTTTCCCTCCCTCTATTCAACCCCGAATTTGAAAATGTTTTCCTTGCACTAGATCGCTGAAATTTTGCGTGCCTAGGTTTATGGCACATGGCCAATTATTCGTGTATTAAGTTTACCCTTAAGACCTAACGTTTAGCCATAATACATCCGTGACAAACGGACAGACGGACGACAGCCGTGCCAATAGCTCGACCGTTACTTGAGTAAGGTCGGCTAAAAAGTGAGGCACGTCGCGTGCTGTCTGTAGGACTCTCATCTCAGCAATGGCCGCCGGCTGAATGTAACAGTCGCATCTACAGCTTTCTTCGACTTTTGCTCTCTTGAGGGACTTTTCTCTGCAGTAACAGCAAATATTTTGATTGATCGTACCCATGGACTCTGGAAACGAACGGCAGCCCAGCCGTAGTGACTGCAAAGCCCCGACGACGTCTTTCCGCGCGAAGCTTTCTGTTCGCTTCCTGTCTCCGTCTCCGGTCCCTGAGTGACGCCCTGGAGAGAAATTCTCGGCCGTGCTGACTACTGATATCCTTGTCGTGTTAGACTTGTGACTGGCCGTGTAACACACACTGTCTCGAAAAGACAGTGTATAGTAAACTCAAGTCAGTCGAATAGTCAGCCGACTGAGTCACCATGCGTTCCATAGATGTGATAAACGTCAAAAAAATTATAATAAACGTTAATAAACGCGTTTATTAGGAAAAAGATTGTAAACGTTTGTAAACTAAAAAAACGTATTAGGCCTATTATTTGGATAATTCCAAATTCCAGTAAAAGTTTTTTCATTGTCAAAGAATGTCTTACTCCAGTTCTGTGACAACCGTTTTACAAAAGTGCCCAGAATTCATTCACTTTAATCTTATAGCTACGTGAAAACTAAGTTGAGTTGTCTTGTCTAATTATCTTCGTCGCTGTCATAATTTTGCTTTGTTTCGCTCATGTGATTTTTGTTGAGATAAACGTTGACAAAATAATAAACGCGTTTACAAAGATTTCTTGTAAACGTTGTAAACGTTTATCACATCTATGATGCGTTCCACCAATTTTTTTTAAATCGAGCAATTTCTTGTCGTCCGAAACATTTTGTCTTCATGGGTGTACGTCTACAACAGTGCTGCAATCTATACGTGTATAAGAGACATATACAGTTAAATTAATGTTCTTTTTATAAACGGGAAGAGAAATTGAAGAAAACAAACCAAAAATGGATAGAGAATATAAAGCAAGGTGCATAAACACAAAAACATGCAATTTGAATAAGCGATTGCGATGGTGCATGACGGAGTCAAATGGAGACGTCTAACAGCAGCCTCGTCATCATTTTTTTTTGATCGAAGACAGTGAAAAAGAGATGAGGCATAGATGTAATAACCTTTATTTTTAATTTTTTATTGCCACTTTTCACGTCTTTGACATTTTTCCTATTTAAAAAACGTGCATTAAAAATCTGATCAAGAACTTTGAGAAGCACTTTTAAAACACATAAACGAATCAATAGGTCATAGTAATAATGGTAATAATAATAATAGTATAGGCCTAATGGTAGTTTACTTAGTAGTGATATGGTCTTATGACCACACAGTTGAATTGAAGTCAAATAAAGTTTTCTCTTTTTATAGTTTAAAGTATACTGCACCTACAGCATTAGGCATTAGGCAAGAGGTTAAACAAATTACAGCTAACGTTTTTTTATTCAGCGTTTTCAACGTTCTTTCTTCATGCTACGTTTTTACGTTTGTTGCGTATTTAATGTTTTCTTTTTATTTTTTTTCTGGAACGTTTTTACGCGCGAAAGCAGCTACTGCTTTCAGCGCGTCTTAGCCATCGCAATTCTGTCCGTCTGTCTGTCCGTCTGTCACACGGGCGGATCAGTCAAAAACGGTGCAAGCTAGGACCACCAAATCTTCACCGTCGGCTGCCCGAAAGACTCTAGTTTCAGGAACCGTAAAGCTTTTTTATAAATTCGAAGGGGGTCACCCCGAACGAGGGCGCTAAATGAGAGGGGATGGGCAAAATTTGCGATTTTTGGCAAATAAGTTGCTGTATCTCAGTAACGGTGCGAGATATGGCCCAGATTACTATTAATCTCTAATAGGAAGTCGTACACTGGCTCTCGATTGGCGCCGAACCCAATGACCTTGAATGACCTTGAACGCAAAAATAAGGGGTTTTATTGATTTTTGGCGATTTCGGGCTCATACACAAGTTTATATCATTTACAAGGTGACGCCACGGAACTGTCCTTATGCGATCCAGATAGAGTATTTGGTATTTGTCTATTAATTTAGCGTGAACACCCCAATTTTTAGCTAAACTACTGAACCGGAACTCATAGGCATTACCTCAAATTTCTTGTTTACATCTATGATGTGAGACATACATGGCGTGACTTGAGGAGTCAGCAACGAATATGACGCAGCAGAAGGTGGTGAATTATGGCAAGTAAAAAGAGCATCCAGTGGCAGGTCTGTCGTGTCGTGTGTTTCATGTGTAGACGCTATCGATCTGTCCGTCACTCTCTGCAGCAGGCGCGCTCTACAGAATGCCCCCCAAAACGTGGCACTATTTTTGTCCATATCTTCGCCAATTATTGACCGATTTTTAGAATTCTTTTACCGATACACTCCGCGGACAATTTGCAATAATGTGGTTATTATTTATCCCACCACACCATACATGCGTCTTTACATTACCTTGTGGCCCACGGCATATATGCTGGCGTCCAAGTTCACGTCTTAATACTTCCCTATCATTCGCTCGCTTTAAGCCGACGGTATATAATGGTCTTGTTTATAATACAAGGTTTTGTCCGTTCGTTTGTCGTCCGTCTGTCTGACGTTTGTCTGTCTGTGACGAATGTATTGTGGCGAAACGATACGTCTTACCGAAAAACTGTCTAAAGTGGAAATCAGGGTTACACGACCCCTACGTTGTGGTACCAAGTCGGAGACCTACGATCCGCTATTCTCCGAATGGTGGCACTGATTGCATCTCCAAATACTTGCTTTGCAAACTGAGGCGAAACCGCTACAGTTTGCGGCATGGCTGCTATTGACAGTAACTTACAGTCGCCCTATCCAACCGTATCATCGCCGACCTTCTGTGGTCACCTGTTTTGCCGAAATTGGGGTTTTGACTCCAAAAATTTGCATCGCAAGCATTTGGGGGCGTTGCAGGAAGTTTACGTTATTGTCGATGTCAAAGACTGCTCGGGAAAAAATGGGCAAGTTCTGCGTCGCTAGCTGGCAAACATGCATGGATTCTGCTACTAGCACTGCTTTTAGTGATAGTCGATCGAAGATTAATTTCCACTAAAAAGCGCCGGCTGTTAAGTTATTTAACAGAGCCGGCCATCCATCCGCCCGATTTGGCTAACGGTGTGTTGTACCGATGTATACGGATAATGGGTTAAAACCTTGTCGGCTCAGAACAGCACCTCAGAGGAAATGAGCGCCCACGCCATTGCTTTGATTTACACAAAATCTTCTCTTCACTTTTGGCTGACCGTACTGAGGGTCACGCCTTTGCTATACACGGTTCTGTCTTACGGCTTAACGAGAAGCTGTCTAATGCAGCGGTTTGGTCGCAATTTATAACGGAAGTTAGCACCTGCATAGGCTATACGTTCACGAACACAGTTACTCAATTACTACGACCGGAAGTAGTGAAGGCATGATTAATTAAGGTTACTATCTCGATATTGAATAAGTAAACACGGTCGGCCTTTCGTAGCGACAGCTAGGCTTCGTGTACAGCTTACTCCATAACACTCCGCTCGCAAAGTTCCTGGCGCCGAGTTCGTCCGTCGTTTTGCGTGGTCAAAGCTTCACGTCGTCATTCAAGCCAGTCAGCCAACCAGCTGTTGGCATTGCACGTCAATGGATCTCATCCCGGCATCGTCTGACGGCTCCAGCAACGGCGCCGCGGCATCACATATAAATTGATTAGAGGCCCAGCTCGTCTCCTAGAACCTACCCGGCACCGCGGCCTTCCTATCATAGCTGATTGCATGACGTTCTGCCTATACTCTATTAACACTGTCTACAGACGTTGTGCAGGCTTAATGTGTGCAGAGGGTTGAGGACGTTGAATGGCATGCCATCTGATTACTGGGCCTATAAAAAGTAACTACCTTGTTATGCAGCAAACGTTGTATTAACTTACGACATTGTTTGTGGTCCTTCCAAGTCATTGACATAGGCATATGGGGGCACTGGGGGCACGTGCTCTCACAAGAGACTACGAATCAAGATCATTCAGTGTCTGACTTTAAGCTGATTTTCCTTCAAAAGCACCCAAACCGCCATTTTTGCAAAAAAATCGAAACATTTTGGGGAAAACTACAGCCCTTTCCCCTGTGAAAAACGGAAACGGGTGTTCTTCAGCTTTAAAATGTCGTGTAAATCTTGGCTAGGCCAGTGTTTGAAGTGCAATCCCCCAGCGTTTAATACACATTGACGTAGTCGCTAGTCAAATAATAGGGAAAATGTTCAGTGCAATATTTTATTTTAACGTCACGCCGCACGCCCGCTAATCAACGCAGTACATATAACGTCTGAATACCGTACATAGCTATCTGCAGACGGGCTGATCAGACGCCCATCATCCTCCATGAAGCTCTGCATGTGACCGTCACTGCATTGTCACAGCCATGCCATGCCGACACCGGCCTGTGAATGCGAGGCGCCTGCATCCAGCCTCTGAATCCGCGCTCGCTTCTGCATCTCACGTTCTCACGTCTCATCCTTCAGTCAACAACTGCCGCCGGTCATGACCGTAGCCCGAATTTTTGCTTGACCTTGAATGACCTCGAACGCCAACCTTCCCCTCCCTTTCCCCTTTCCCTTCCCTTTCTTTTGTCTTTTCCCTTCTTTTCTCTACTCCAACCCCTTTTCCGTTTTTTCCATGTTTTTACGCGCGAAAGCATCTACTGCTTTCAGCGCGTCTTAGTCATCGTAATTCTGTCCGACCGTCCGTCTGTCCGTCTGTCTCTCATACGGGTGGATCAGTCAAAAACGGTGCAAGATAGGATCACCAAATCTTTACCGTCGGCTGCCTAGAAGACTCTAGTTTCAGGAGCCGTAAAGCTTTTCCGTAAACTCGAAGGGGGCTACCCCGAACGAGGGCGCTAAATGAGAGGGGGTGGGCAAACTTTGCGATTTTTGGCAAATAAGTTGCTGTATCTCAGTAACGGTGCGAGATAGGGCTTAGGTTATTATTAATCACTAATAGGAAGTCGTACATTGGCTTTCGATTGGCGCCGAATTCAATGACCTTGAATGACCTCGAACGCCAAACTAGGGGTTTATGGATTTTTCGGCGATTTCGGGCTGCGACGCAAGTCTTTGTCATTCACAAGGTGGTGCCACGCTATACTATCGTTATGCGATCCAGATAAAGAATTTGTTATTTGTATTTTAACTAAGCGTGAACACCCCAATTTTCAGCTAAACTACTAAACAGGATCTACTATAGGCTTTCGCGCGTCTCGTGAGCATTAGCTCAAACTTCTTGTTTTTCATGAAAGTAAGACCCCTCAAATCATGCTAGGGTGTCTCGGGGAGCGCTGTGAGCTCTTCCAGCGGCGTCTGGTCAAAGCCGTGTCAAAATCGAACTTTGTGCATTGTATTTTTAAAATACGCCATCGGGTGGCGACATTTTAAATTATTTTTCACTGAATCAACTGTGTGACCAAATTTGGTGCATGCAGTTTAAACAATAAAAGCAAACAAGGGTGGCGGAACAAATTTCAAAGTGGAGGTACAAATAATGTACAAAAGAAGCCAGCAAAAAATAAACTTTAAAAATTTCCAGCATTTTGGAGAGGGTTGAACCCGTCAACTGCTTCTCTCTCAAATACGGTTCTGCCGCCGATCACTTGCATATACGATCACTGGCAGCAGGGCCGGGAAGAAAAAGGGATGGGGGCTGAATTTTTGTTTGTCGGATAATTGGCTGAAAATCGCCTTCGTACGTGCCGGATTCAAAATTTTGTGCTAAAAACCTCCATTTTCGAGGAACATGGGGCAAAATTAAAACTCCTTTGTGGGAAATTTGTAGTGTCTGTCGAAAAATGCAACTTCTTGCCCGCTTATTTTTTTAACTCACGACGCCGCTATAGGCTATGCCGTACAATCAATGAAGACTGAGATATAGTCCATTTCATACACATTTTTGGCGACAAATTTAATATAAATTCGCGACTTTACCGGTAGCTAGGGAGCCGCGTACTGGCTTGTAGCCGGTAGTTTTTGAAAATGTCTTGCCCACGTGCCAAATTTTAAAAAAATATCACGAAGTGCACGATTCTGGCGTTTTCCGTTTGGGCCAAAGATATTTTTTCACTATAGGCCATCGGTACAAAGTTATGTCTATGTTTATCGATGCCCACATGTTGCTGCTATAGTACGGTGAGCGTAGGCATAGGCCTAGGGCCCTATGTGTGTTACTATACCTTGACTGACGGGTCTTACCTAGAAAAGCACAAAAAGCATTGGCGGCTAATAGACGAGCTTAGGGTTACAGCTAGTGTGCTTAAGAGACTTGAACACTGTTGGACGATAAATTACTATCACAAAGGCAGTCCGGTATATGTCGGTAGAAAACGCCAAAACGTTCTCCCGCCTTCTGCACACACGTCCACGCATGGCTACGTTTTGCATCTCTAGCCTAAGCATATGTCCAATTCCAATTCCAGCACTAAAGTTCTGAACAGTCTTTGGCACTGGCAACGCGTTCGAGGAAGATCGTTCCAAATATTCTACAGCATGTTTCAAAACAGTTCTTTGTTTGATATCACTTCGGTGATCTGATGATATTATTAATGTAACATCTGCATTACAGAGCATGGATTGTTTGGCATGTGGTCAGTGGTCACTTTTAGGCTTCTGCGTATTTTTCTAGCCTTCTGCTGGTGTATCGGTGCTTTAAAAATTAACTTCTAAAAATTAATTAATCGCAAGGATTTATGATAAAATTTCGGAATTCAAACACAGTAAACAAAAACATACAACCAACGTATCAATCAGATCAACCAGTGACGTAGCCAGGATCCGCATGTAGGGGGCACTTAAGGGGCAGAGTCCACCAAAAGAGGGATCTGGGAAGAATCTGGAGAGGGACTGTGCCTTGCTTCAGAATATTATCCCAATTTTCCGCAAAAATGAAGTGTTCTAGTGCATTGTGGGGCACTTTTTGTAGTCTCATGGAGTCATTGGGGAGACACATGTCCCCATGCAGTGCCCCATATGGCTAGACCAGTGGTATTAACGGTGACTGGATTGTGATTGTCATTAACGGTAAATGCACCGAAAATTCCCTCTGGTTGTGAAATCAATAGGCCTATGGTAACATTGGTAAAATACTGCTGGAATATTTTCCAGTAATGCCCCGTTTACACGATCAAGCAAACATCAGGCAATCATCGAGCAAACATCCAGCAAATGCATTCAAAATGCACGTGCATGACGTGTGCCCTAATTGTTCGATGTTTGCTTGATTATTGCTTGATCGTGTAGACGGGGTATAAGTCACATTCTAGCGACAAAAAGTCGAATTTATCAGGTGGAAAGCTAGATCAGAAATCAATGTAGCCTATAGATAACGCTCTCTCTAACGTTCGGCCAGTATGCCAGTAAGAAATCCACTTTTCGGTACAACACAACCTATTCTGCTAGTCTATTTTGTGTATCGACTTAGTACGCAGAGCATAATCATATCGCACGAAGAGAATATTTACGCCTATGTACCGTATGTTACTCTGACGCGTTCGAGTATACGACGCATACGTTATCTTAGCTCATATGTCTTGTCTTTTTATACCCGACGCGCGCCGTTCTTAAGTCCCGAAGTAGCCTGGAATATGGCAGTATGCTCATAAACATGTCAGGACCAGCCGTCCAAAGCTGCAGACGATACATCTCCGTCGACAGGCGCTGCAAAACTGAAAAGCACACTTGTATATTATACGCATATACATCACAGTCGTCCGAAAACTAACTCGTTAGCTGTTTTTGTCATGTAAGCCTATTCAACAAATGCTGACAGATTCTCAAAATTATTCTTTTATCGGCACACTTAGATTTAGATTATTTTGTAAACGTAAAAAATCATCACACCTACAAAGCGTCGCTGCATTACCTTACGGCATGTTAACATTTAGCCTATCATTCTGTTGAACAATTAAAAGGTAGACCTATGGCTTTAGGATGACAACATCTTCAGTAATCGTTTTATCACCGAATACAACTGCTTAATGTACTCGCGAACGAATTTTAACAAAAAGTCCAGCTGTCACTAGGATAGCCGACCGTACTGGTTGTCAGTGACCTTTAAGGTCATCCAAGGTCGATGATTTTTATCTAATTTTAAAGCCAATATGCCAATTCTTATTAGTGATTAGTGATTAATAATAATCTTAGTCGTATCTCTCACCGTTTCCGAGATACGACTATTTTCCGTTGAATTTCCTACCCCTTCCATGTAATCTCCTTAATTTGAAAATGTTACCCTTGCACTAAATGGCTGAAATTTTGCACGCTCGAGTCTAACACACATGGCTAATTATTCGTATAAAAAGTTTTCCCTATGATCTAAAGCTTAGCCACAATAATCCGTTACAGACGGACAGACAGACGGACGACAACTCATACCTATAGCTCGACCGTTACATAAGTACGGTCGGCTAAAAATCGGTCAATATTTGACAAAGTTATATGAAATCGTCAAATTTTGTAGCTTACTTGTTGTCGGCTATCCTATATCTTGCATCCCGTGCTCTTCTGTATCGATCGATCCGTCGTCAATATTGTGCGTCCAAACTTTAAAAGTCGAAGCGCCTATAGGCGCCGAGAACGAGGCCTTTCAGGGTAACCGACCAGGAAAGTCATCTGAAGGAACATGGTATATTTTATACCCCGTTTACACGATCAAACAAACATCGAGCAGACATCGGACAAACATCGAGCAAACGTCGAGCTGGCTCGTCCAGCTAGCTTGTCGAGCCACCTTCATCATGTAAACGGGGTATTAAGCTACCCCAGAATAATGCGTATAGCAGAGCCCTGCCGAAAATCAACTTGCTGCATCTTTAGCATATAGCCTCGCAGAACAATCTTGTGGTGGAATGATGTAACGTAGCAGACAAGCGAGAATATTTTGGCTTTTTCTGTTGTCCTCCTGTTAATGATTTTCGGTAAAAAAATTGGGACATACAGCCGGGTTTGGCTACACAACAAGATAAGTCGTAGTGAAGACTGGATCGTACTGGATGGTACACACTGAAGAAAAGATTCGAAGCAATTTGCGGATACGATACGATGTCGGATACGATGTACTTAAAATTTTATATTACATGATTTAGAACAGAGAAACATAGCTTACGACAATGATAATGTTTTTAAACATTTATAAAACAAACAAACGAGCGAATATGTCAGCCCAGTGCCGACATATAGGGCCTATGCGGCCGTCCGCCAAGCTGCACTGTTTTTGTGCAAGCTTAAGTTAACCCTAAACCCTAAACTTTGACCCTGGCCTTTAACCTTTTGAACTATTAGCACAAGTGTTACTTCAGTCCTGCATGAGAAACGTTCAGACCATTGTGAACTCATTACGCAGTAGGCCTATAGGAGACAGACAGACAGACATAGGCTACGGACGGGCAAGACCCGTACATAATGCGGCCAGTTAAAACGGCCGCATAAAAAACAACATCGTTAATGGACTGCAATACGGCTAATAAATGTCATAACGCACGTCAAAAGTAATAGGCTATAGGCCTACTGATGGACTCGATAATTTTTATTTTAAATGCTCTCACTACACTGTAAGTCTACTGGGTATGTGGCGCCATCTGTTGAATCACATTAAGATATTCGAGGAAATGACAAAAAGCTCAGCTGTGCGTCACAGTGTAGGCTTACAATGCATTATGGGTAGGCTAGTCCTAACCTACTGCGTCGAAGCAGCGGCGGATCCAAAACTTCTGAATAGAGGGGCGGAAGGGTAGGGGGTGAGGGTGAGGGTGAATTTTAAGCACAAATGATGCATTTTTGTCCAAAATTTTTACCATTTTGAGATGCATCCAGTCAATTGGGGGCGGTGCTGCCGCCCCCCTCTTGAATCCGCCACTGCGTCGATTTTTGGCCTACCGTTAAGGTCGAGTCTTTGGTACGATGTGTCGTTTGTCTTTCGTCGTTTGTTTGTAACGCACTGTATTGTGGCTAAACGGTAGGTCCTACCGGAAAACTTAACCTATTGCACGATTAATTAGCTCTGTGTCGTGGCGCTTCGCGTGCAAAATTTCAGCCATCCAGTGCAGATAAAACATTAATTTCTACATTCGGGGTTGAACAAAGGCGGGGTAGGCAAAAATGTGTGTTTTTCAACCGATAAGTCGCTTTATATATCACAAACGGTAAAAGATATGGCCAAGATTGCTACTTTGAGTATTGATCACTAATAGGAAGTCGCGTAAGCTCTTTCAGATGACACAAAGTAACAAAAATTATCGACCTTAGATAACGTTGAAGGGTCATGCGCACTCTGTTATGCAAATCGTGCCGTACTGTAGCTAAACGATCCACATAGGGAGTCGGCGATGGTACCGTTTGTCAGGGTGATGACGAATCCCTAAGCTGTCGATAATAAACCTAACTAAGCTTATGTCTCTGTTTGCAGCAATTTGGTCGCAATTTTAAATGCAAAGTTGCTGCCTGTACGTGTAGTTATCACCCACGTGCATGCGCTGAATTACCGTATCGTAATAATGCATAATCATATATAGATAGCGTTACTTGTAGCGTTCGATATAGAAGTCACTATATCGTGTATGTGACTGCAGTCACTCTGGAAATCGTTTTCTTTACCCGACCGGAAGTCGGACGCTGGCTTTCGGATATATGCGGTACGGTCGGTCCATCCTAGCAACAGCTGGGCTTCCTGTTTAGAGTAATATTTGAAGCACATTCTCCAGGAAATCGGCAAGAGCCTAAGTGGCTCATCTCTCACGCAGGTTTGTTGACCAGACTTTCACTGAATATTTCAGAATGCGCAGCTGCGGCACACCTAACAAAAAATGTAATGTTTTCAACATTTTAGTAAGCCTAATTATTGCAGAAAAATTCTGTGTTCATAGATGGCAGGCCTTTATAACGTCGTTCACTGTGAGTAAAAGGTTAAAAAATTACAGATCATGTATAGCCTTTTGTACGATGTATTGTCTGTCTGTTTGTAACGTATGTAGGCCTACTGTGGCTAAACGGTACGTTTTACCGAAAAACTGTTTGAACAAACAAATTGCCTGACGTGATCACCCTGTGGTACTAAGTCGGACCCTTTACGACATTTCCATTTCTTTCAAACGAGAATACTGGCTGCACTCCCAAATACTTTCATTGCAAATTGTGGCCAAACTGCTTCAGTTGACAACGTTGTTACTATTGACAGCTTGTCAATTCAATGCCCGATGCTATCCAACGCTACCTACCATCGCCGACCCCCTGTCTGTTCTCCACAAGTGGGGGTCCAAACCCCCAAAATGTGCATGTTACATAACTGTATTATCGTAACGGTTCATATTGCAAACGCCCTATCTAATGCCTTTATTACTGAGACTTTTCTTTCTTCCAAGCAGGAGTAGGTCTACTGAACTGACCCTTCATTCACATTTTCTAGCCTTCGAATACCAGCGTACGGTCGTTTTTTTTCTAGCGACAGCTGGGCTTCTTATTTTACTATACGACATTGTGTATAACTATATGACTGTGCAGCAGTGTGTTTGCTTGCAGCTGCTACGCGTTAACAGAGAGGCGTCTAGTCTCAGTTACACCTTTCTGCGCGGACAATTGCTGAAGAAGATCGACGACATCCGTTAACACGTTTTCCACTTCCGGTGCGAATCTGAAGTCGCCTATGTCATACCGGAAACAGTGGCGGACGCGCTAACGCGTTTCTCTTAAATTATCGTCATCCGCCCTTCCCTACGCGAAGCTGTCGGCACCCCGCGACGAGATGGTGTCAAAGACAGATAGGACGGTGGACACGACGACTGCACTGCATCTAAGTGATTATGTAGGGACCGACGTGGCGTCTTTCGAAAAATATTACGAACTGGGAACAAATTGTGATGCTGAATAGCTACAGTAGGCTGCACAGGCAGTTGAATTGGAAGTAATTTGGCATTAAATTTAGCATAGGCTATGTTCCACCAGTAAAAGTCCATCACCCTCGCCAACGAGATTAAGTTTCCTTTATTGAATTTCAAGGTCATAGGTCAACGGTCAAGATCGTAAAACCGGATTTTCCGATATTTTGCTATTGCGAGATAGGACCATGCTGCTAGCTGATGGCTGAGACTGGTGTCATTGCTATAAATAGCGCAGCATGCCACGGTGGCTACCGCGAACAGGTTTAGCCTTGCGCAAGGCTTGACAGAGTAGTCTTTTGCTATAAAAAAAGGCGTAGCTCATGCTTTTGATAATCTTTATTTCACCAAACAAACATTGGTAGACAAAAATTAAATAAAAAAAAACAAAAAAACAACAATATAGAGTTAGACTAAGAGAATTGTCACGTTGAGCAACCAACTATAGAGACACCAATATCAAACAGGAGAAAAACCTGAAAAATCTCAAATCGCGTTAGTTCTGGCTGTGAATTTATTTACTCGCATCGAAATGAGAACACTAGGTAATTTGAACGAAAAATAACTTTTACAAGCCTTTATGATTTCCTTTTATGTCTATTATACTTTTATTCAGTTATGATTTTGTCTCAATTCACGTCTGTCGTCATGTCTGTGCTATCTTTTGGCTTAAACTACATTTAGCTTGCACTAATATGCGTTTTTCTCAATTTTTCAGCTGCAGTCGTGCGTCATAAAACAAACGACGAGCCACCAGAGCGTTGTTTGAGTACGATACCGCACTGTCTGGAGTGGTATAAATTCGCACTGCGTGCTCGCTTACCCACTTCAGCAGCGCGGTTAGTACGCAGTGGCTTCTATTCCAGCAAAATCTGGATCAAAATCGGGCGCAACTTTCCCTCTCCCCAGTTTTGGGCTGAGGTTCCCCCAATTTCCGACTCAAGTTTTTCTTTCAATTTTGGGCTTCTTCCTCCTTTAGGGAGAAACTTTTGTTGCCGTAAGGGCGTAGATTGAGAAATAGGGAGAAGTAAAAAATAAAGGAGGAGCTTTGTTAGGGGAAATGAAAAAAACAGAGGGAAGAAAAGATAGGAGGGAGAGTTTTGTTAAGGGTGTAGTTGTCCAGTGAAAAATAGGGGGGGGGAGTTTTGATCTACAACCGTATCAAAATTTTTTTCCTATTTTTGACTGGGCGCAAGCTGCGCCTATTATGTATAGGGATAGAAGCCACTGTCAGTACGTATTGAAATCCCCCGACCATCGAGCATTAAAGGTCACTGCAGCGCGTTCTCCTCCGTTCGAGCTAAACAAGCGGCGTGCTGAACTACACACTGAACACAGTAGTCTATCATTAACGTATTCAGAAATCGCTGCCTTTACCGCCGTGTGTGTATTCGACATCAGAGGGGTTCGGACACCTTCCTTCACCTGGCCATTGTCATCGATGACGCAGAACATCGTTAAGTGGCAATCACCGCTGTCATAAAATGCAACATCATCATATACCTTACCTGTATACCTTACCCGTTTACCTGTATAAGCCGGCGTTTACCTTTACGATCCTATTTGAATATCGCAAGACCCATTTCGACTCGCAGGCCGACCCGACTGTAGATATTTAAATGCCAAACTTACAAACTCTTTCGCTCGATCGGTCGGTCGGTCGTTTTATTATGTCCATTTGTCGATTAATGCGTATATGTATACACAATTAAGTACCGAATTTGCTGTCACCGTCGTGAGGCTATACGCAAGCGGGGGCGGTGATTCAAACCTTCACACAACCAGTTAGGATAATTTTTTGAACACATAATACTATTCTTTTGTTGGCGGTGTTTTCTTTTGATAAAAGAAGGTTTGCGGTGTACCATGCATGAGAGTGTTCCATGATACCATGAAATATATTAAGCATACATTTTGCTTCAAAATGGACAGAAATGCCTTTGGCGGCTGCTCTCGGACCCGGAGAAGGAGATTGAAGTTTAAATTGTGATTTTTTTGGATTTTTTAGCCTGCACTGCCCCAGTATAACGGGACCGTAAAAACAACACCGTGTTAAGGTCGTGACCCCAGAATCTTTGAGGCTCCGTATCCGTGCGAGATAAACGCATTGTCATCATTTACCACCACGAAAGTGCCCACGCCGAGTCCAATGGTCACGTGACCGCTGACGTCACGTGACCCCAAAAGGTCAAGGTCGTGACCCCCAAAATCTTTGAGGCTTTGCATCTCCATAGCCGTGCAGAACAGATTAACTATTATTCACCACCTACGATAAAGATAATTTTAGTAATAAAACAGCAAATATAAATGTACGAAACATCTGTTTATATACGCTTGTTAACGGCGACACGCAATGACTGACACTTCGAAAACAGCAAAAATCATAAAAAGTTGATATTATTCAACATGACATTGACAGACAGAAAATTATAGCTATACTATACGTGTCGCCGACACAAATCACGAAAGTCCGCGGACTTTGTCGCGGACACAAATCATGAAATCATGAAAGTCGGCGACTAAAAATAGATTTGGTGGAAATTCACAGCACCACGTACTGGTGTCGTCTGCTTTTCGTCTGATTTTGGATATTGAAATAAAATATGAATTATGATGTCATCAGAGGAGGAAGACGTTATGATAGCAGCAAGTTGCTTGATGCTAATTTGTGCGTCACAGTTAAGCGCAGCATTGACTGACAAAATGACTATAACGCTGCTCCCGCAAAAGATAATTGCACGCTGTTTTCACCTACCACCTATTTTCGGGCCCGGGCTATGCAATGGTGTCATGTAAATTTCTCCCCTGAAGTTCCCTGTTGTCATGGCAACCAATCGTTTTTATTCAGACAAAATTGGCTGCAGGCTCATAAGAGAGTCAAACGCTGAAACGCAACTGCTAGGCTATATAGCGTGGCAATGGGACAGATACCTGGTTCCACAGAACGTATTTCTAGTAATTAATAATATGCACAGCAGCGGCTAATTTCTGAATAATTAATTAATGTATGGTCTTATAGACCAATTCTGGTGGTGGCAGGGCGTAGGGGTAACGCGTTTCATCCGATCAACAAAGTTACTCTACGCCGGACCGGATTAGTACTGTATTGGGTGACTGCCTATATGGGCATTTAAACCACCTCGGCATGTAACCAGCTGCCTAGGTCAACTCAGCCTTCTATCCTTCCAGAGTAAGTAAATCAAGTACTGGCCTATCTGGCCAGGATTAAGGCCGGGATAGTTCACATGTCGGTGTAACACTGTGTGATCCGATTCGGCAGATGCGAAATATTGATGACAAAATGTATTAAGCGCATTAGAGATCTTTTTAAGTATGTGCTATATA
>Ga0056128_1003048_pt1 | contig 20317 bp, 10 predicted proteins | sample WorMetLIZISLAND2_FD_71113 | JGI IMG/M metagenome (GOLD analysis project Ga0056128, IMG submission 71113) | Marine gutless worms symbiont microbial communities from Max Planck institute for Marine Microbiology, Germany - Olavius geniculatus... ... | reverse complement strand
GGATTTCTTGCAGAGTTCGACCGATGCTTTAAAGAGTTCAATAATTTTAAACCACAGTTTGCACTCTTTGCCACTCCATTTGATGTTAACGCAGAAAGCGTTTCCGAAGAATTCCAGATGGAGGTATTGGATTTGAAGTGTGACAAGCATAAGCAGAAGTACACGGATATGGGTGTTCCTGATTTCTACAATTTTTTTTCAGAAAAAATATTCAAAATTAGTCTTTGCAGCCTCCGAAATAGCCTAATGGCGATGTTTGGCTGTACGTACGTCTGTGAACAGTTCTTCTCATCAATGAAGATCAACAAATCCGCTTTGTGATCAAAACTCACTAGTAAACATCTGAATGCAACATTGCAATTGGCTAACACCCGTGATTTCAAGACTAACATCGGCTGTCTGGTTTCTGCCAAATTAGCGGTAAGAGTTAGTCAGAGACGGGAAAAATCTGAAGTTCTTAACTACAGTGTATACTGTAAAAATAACTTCTGTCATTTGTAGGGGCCTATTAATTACTGCATTTACTGCATTTTGTCGTCTCTAAAAACAATGCGGCCCGCCGACTGAGTGATATCTTGCAGTGTGGCCCGCACGCCCAAATGAGTTTGAGACCCCTGGTGTAGTCAGAATATTAAAAATTTCTGAATTTAGCATTACAAATTTAACCCTAAACTACCGCTTTTACTTACTGACTGGTCAGTGACTGATTACGATGGATACGAAACTGCTCATTACACGCAGCTGACCGTAGTTACCATGACAACGATGCTTCGTGAAGAAACCTACGATCATCAAAGATAAATTCTGTGAATTCATTTACGACATGTCATAAGATAATCTTACGACATATTAACTATTGAGTTGTGACAATTATATGATGTGTCTTATGACATGTTTTACGACAATGTTTGTGAATTAGGCCCCTGATGCTGTTTATTGTTCGCAGTAGAAGGAATGGCATGCTCACTTGTCTGTGTGGCTGAACTTCATCCTCATTTATTTCCTGGCAGATATATTGTTTTTGCATGCACATAAGTGTTTTGATATTTTGTGTGTGGGGTAATTCCTAATGCATTACTAACAGACATAATAAGTAATAACTTTATAATTATTATAATTAATTAATACATGGACTTATTGACCTATGATATGAACCCATAGTGCCTATGGGGGGGCATGCCAGTTTCTATGCATGCACAGTGCACATGAAAAATAGTGTAGGTCCAGTTTTCTTATCCATTTATCTGCGGCAGGCTGAAACTGGCATCAGATATGCTTACGTTTCCATCTATGCAGACGGACAGTAACGTTATTGGTTTTCAAACATTTGCCATTGCATTACTAAGATACATGTGTGTGTGTGTGCATGTGTGTTCATGCAGTGTATTACAGCTGATTAAAAAGTCTATTTGAGAAGACATGTCTGCTGACTGTGTTCCCGAGTCTCGTATCTTAGGCAGCGCGTTGAACGATCTCATCAATGACTCCATGGCACAAGCATCGGCCGGCTTAGCTTATGATTTGAACCAACTCAGACCGGCCACATTAGCTAGTGATTTTATCCCACAAGCGCCTGCTGGTATGGCTGATGATAGTGTGGCACACAGTCGGCTGACAACGTGGCACACAACTGGGTTAGCTTATGATTCTAATCAACATGGACTGACTGCACTAGCCAATGATTTTATCCCACAAGGTCCAGGTCATATAGCTGACAGTCTGGCACAAGGATCAGGAAGCTTAGCTTATGATTCTAATCAACATCGACCAGCCACGCTGACCAATGATTTTTTCCCACAAGCTGCAGCTCATATGGCTGACACTGTGGCACAAGGATCCGGAAGCTTAACTTATGATTCTAATCAACACAGACCAGCTGGACTATGCAATGATTTCATCCCACAAGCTCCAGCTCATATGGATGACAGTGTGGCACAAAGATCAACCAGCTTAGCTTATGATTTTAATCAGCATCGACCTGCTGCACTGGGCAATGATTTCATTCCACAAGCTCCAGCTGATGGTGTGGCATCGATTGGACCAGCCGGTGTGGCGAATGACCCTCCGACAAACTTGTGTGGAAGAGCCGGGAATGAGTCGTGCGAGTTTCAGTACATTGAGATCGTTCCGATTGGCAGTCCGAAGCAGACGGAAAACAACAACGGCTGCAGCGAAGTGAAGGATGAAGTCAAGGATGAACAAGAAGATGTATGTATTATTGTTGTTATTATTTTAAGTTATTAAATTATGCATTAAATTATGCAAACATTATTGAATTAGTTCTATTTATTGTGGCTACAATCACAAAGCTTGTAATGGGATGAAATATTAAACACTATAGGCATGGCTAGAAATTTGAGTTGGAAGAGAGCTGTAGTGTCATTGGGTTTTTAGTGAATGACAGCAGGCTCATCAAGCTCTCCTCTGTACCAGCTAAGGACCTGAAGAGTGTGATAACTGCTTGAACAGTGAGCACCCGGAAGGGTCCAAGACAGAGCCCTGACTTCAAGCATATTTTGGGGCATGAAAAAGCCTTCACATTGTCTGTATGATGGGCAATGTGTAAGTTTTGAAACTCTGTATTTATATTATTAGACTAAAATATGTTAGAAATTTATGACCCATTGAAACATATATATTTTTTCCTATACTTTTATGAGCTTAAAGTAGATGTGATCAGGGTTGTTAGCAATACTGGTAAAAAGTATTGCCGGTGGAAAAAGTATTGCGATACTGATTGCAATACTTTTTCTGAAGTCATTATTGCAATACTTTTTGCAATACACCACCATCTGCTCCCTCAAATAAATTTGGATTTTTCCTGCTGTGTAAAGCTTTATTCTAAGTTTTGGGGTGACTACAGACTACATGATAAGGTGGTCAACCCAGAATTTATGTGATAAACTAGTCGCGTTGACGTGTTACTTTTCGTTCAATTTTTTTTCATGCGATCGAACAAAAGAAGGAAAAGATTCTTCACATAATCAAACAGCATCTTCACGATAAACAAGTGAACTTAACATCAGAAAAGTATTGCTTACGAGTATTGCAATAGTTCAGTCCTAAAAGTATTGCAACACCACATGCAATACTGAACACGCAACCAGTATTGCTGTGCCTGTTGCAGTACTAAAAAGGATTGCAATACTTATTGCAATAATTGCAATACTGCAATATTAACAACCCTGGATGTAATGCAGTGTATGATGACAAAGCATTAAATCGAAATGATTTAGAGTCTTAGTGCAAGTAACAGCGTTTAAATTAGTGGTGTTGCATGATTTTTTTTAGTTTTCAGCCAGATTTAACAAATTTAAGGCCTCGAAGCCAAATAAAACCAACCATTTTGGCGCTTGGTAATCTCAGATGCCTGACTCCTACAATACCATTAATGGTAGCTTAAAACAGAAACAAACATATAAGGATACAGAAACATAACCAATACTTGTAAGTGCAACAAAAGTAGCTAAGAATAAGTAACATTAGACAATTTATTGTGATCATTGCTGAGATTATTGACTAATTGCAGGATGAGGCGGACAATGCTGCTGATACTTCCACTGCCGTCAATAATACTTCCAACTCCGTCATAACCAATGACTACAACGGCATCTTTGGACCGCCCATGTTACTCCCTTGCTTTTTTCAACCCGTCACCATGCAGGGAGAACTCAACTTGTCGCAGTAATAATAATCTATCATTCCTGTCTTACTCTGTCAGTCGTTGTTCTAGTGATGTAGAACTACTAAAATGTTAGTAGTGATTAATTGTACGGTCTGAAGTATTATTGATCACACAGTGATTAATGAAAAACAGAACAACAGTTGTTTTACATTGGATACTAATCCTGATGAAATGAGGTCTAAATTTGCTGATGCAGCTTCAGTTACAATCTTTAGTGACGTTCCATGTTTGCGACAAATAAATTCAGTTTTAGCTCATAATTTTTACTTGACAGTTTCACACAGTATTCATGGGAAAATACTAGTACTAATGGAAAAAGCTACTACTACAGCAATTACTACTACTAATACAACTACTACTACAATTACTACTACAATTATTACTGCTGCTATTACACAGCCTATGACATTTAGAACAATTACTACAATTACTGCTACTACAGTTGCTACAATGACAACTATTACAACAATAACTACCGTACTACTGCAACTACAACAACAAAAACTACTACTACAGCATCTACTTTTCGTACAACTGCTACTACAACAGATACTGTGACTATACTACAACTAGGAAGACTACAACTACATCGTACAACTACAACAACCCCTGCTGTGATGCAGGAAATTTCTATGAGCTGACAGTTAAGGGGTTAACTGCTAATAGAAGGCAGAACTATCCCATCTTTTTGATGACTGACTGCATTGTTGTTAGTTGAATACGTGCAGCTGGTCTGGTGATTGCAATCTCTGGAGAGATTTCTTAATCCTAAGATCTGTGATTAAGAAATTTGAAATCCTGGTGTCTTATTTTGGGGATCAGGCTTACTGATTGGTCATTAATTAATATCCTTAGATAGTAGCCCTACTAGACTTTTCATGCGTATGATGTAGTACTCCCCTACCAGTAGGTATAAGGTAGCGACTTTGACTGTCAAGTGCAACTTACAGTGCACAGCAAGCACTCTTGGGCACAGGAAATATTTTATTAGATGGCTAGAATTGTTATCTAACTGTCTGTCATAAAAGTAAAGTTCAGCGATTAGGACACTTGACAATCTCGGGATTTGGGATTGGCAAAAATGGTTGGGATTCCGGGATTGCAATCGTTAAGCTTGTATAGACCAAAGCCATGTGCGTGCTATTGGGCATTTTTCACACAATACTGTTACCTGTTAGCTGCGAAAGTCCACTCTGCAGCTATCAGTTTCTGTCTCTGCTGTGTGTGATGCTGACAGGTTGGGCACAAGTGGCGACACTGCAAATCACAGTGATGACGATACAGCACCAAATAGTCCCGCCTCGCCGATTAGCCCTGCTAGTGATGCTCCAGTGATTAGTTCTGACTCAAAGAATATTGCATCTTCAGATAATAGTATTTCATCAAAGAATAAAGATTCGAAGAGTACTGCTTCTCCAAAAAGCATTTCTTCTAAAAGTAAAGGCATTTCAAAGAATAGTGCTTCTTCAAAGGATATTGCTTCTTCTCCAAAAAGCATTTCTTCTAAAAGTAAAGGCATTTCAAAGAATTGTGCTTCTTCAAAGAATATCGCTTCTTCAAAGAGCAGAGGCCGGCCAAAGAATAGTGCTTTTTCAAAAAAGATAATGGGTAAAGCAACAGCATGGAGAGGTGATGTTACAGCAAGGAATAGTGAAGTCATTAGTCCAAAAAATGCGGATGAGGCTGCTGAGAATAGCGAAATTCTAAACTCCAGCATCGATTTGAAAAATAATGGTAACACTTGTTCTTTTGTTCTTATTTTTGTTGCTGATTGTTAATTTATCTATTATTGAAAAAAGGTGTCTTTAGAATTAATTAATAATTAGTTGATAAGAATCATGTCGAATTATCATCAGTCTGCACTTAAAGAGAGTTCTTTGCATCAAAGCTGCACTGAAGTGGTGCAGCAAAACTGAAATGTTCATATTCGTAATCATCATAGCGTCAAATGACTGACTTTGTAATGCTTCACTGCTGATTGATCAAAAGAAGATACCTGGTAATTTTTATATGACAAAGACAATGTGCTACAGCAGTGTTGTGTTGAGAACTGTGAAGGAGTATCCAACGGAAAATCAAGACTCCGTTTCAGGGGAAATCCGCAACCCTGCCATCTGCTCAGCATAAGTTTTTTTGCTCTAGCAAAGAAGCTATGGCGCCTACATACACAAAATTTTTAGGAGTTGTAGGCAACGCCAAGGGATAGCTGCCTATAAATTATTTTAAAAATCTGACTCAGATTTTGAGGGGGCAAGGGTGGAGACAAAAATTAGACCCCTCATATCTCTCCCAATATGGGAGTTGAGGCACTGAATTTTTTGAGGGTGAGAGATCATGTAGCCTAAGCATTAATTTCCCTGAATGACGAGTACCAGTTTTGTGCCATTTGCACAAGATACAAATAAACGCCAGGTCTCCAATAAGCGCCGGTTCTCTATTAAACGCCGGGGGGGGTTAACAAATGTACAAATAATTAAACACTAGAGGCGTTTGTTAGAAGTTTTACGGTATGTTTAAATGGATAGTTGTAAGTGCCGTTTTGTCTTTGCTGGCCCACAAAATGCAATGATTTAGCAACTCTGTGTACATGTACTGTGTTCTAAGAGGCTTATGTTGTTGAAGTAAATAAGTTAATGGTTTGCGTTGCAGCTCGTATAGCGGCTGCAGCAGCTGAGACGGTGATGAAGTCTAAACGTGAGGAGTCAGCAGAGGATGCAGCTAAACGTATCTATGCATGCAAGGAATGCACCAGTAGGTTCACTAAACCAGCGCTGCTGAGACGCCATCTACTGATTCACACAGGTAACTAACTAACTGACTGGCTTCATGTCTGTCTAGTCGTCTTGCCCAGGTAGCTGGCTTTATACCTGTCTAATTTTCTTGTACAGGTAACAGAGTTCATACCTGTGTTTACTGTAAGTACTCAAATACCTTGTACATGTAACTGGCTTTGTACCTGTCCAGTGGCATCAATCCAAATTTGTTTGGGGTGGAGGAGGAGGGCTAAATTTCGTCTTGAGGCAAATTGACCTAGGCTCACCCATGTGGGTCTCTGAGACACAAGACCGATAATGGAAGTTATCACTGGCAGCTGAAGCTTTGCCCCACACCCTACTGGGGGAGCTTATAGCACTCCCCCAGCCGTTGGAGCTGGATTCAAAGGGGAGGGGAAAGCAGAGGAAGATATAGAGAGGGGACTAGAAAAGGGGAGGGGAAAGGACAAGAAGGGAGAGAAAATGAGGGAGGGAAGTAAAAAGGAGGAAAGATCACCCCCCATTACCAGCTTACCAGGTGCAATGTAAGTCACTCAGATCATTCTGCTTTTGGTATGAACTGAAAAAGTAGGTGGAACAGTAAATAGGAATTGAAATTATAAGAACAGGAAATACAGAAGTCTAAAAACTGCAGTCAGTGTGAGTTTTTTTTATTAAAGCATTTTTGTTGCAAAGCCCGGACCGTGCTGCAGGCGAACGTCCATTCACGTGTGAGGACTGCGGACGACATTTCCCGCGCCTGGATCAGATGCGTGACCACAGACGAAGTCACACCGGAGAACGTCCGTACAAGTGCAATGTCTGCCCCAAGACGTTCAGTCTCAACGCGTCGATGCGCCGTCACATGATGATCCACACGGGCGAGCGCAGGTACTCGTGCGTCGTGTGCTTCCGTGCGTTCACGGAGGCCGGCAATCTGAAGAAACACATGCGAGGCCACACGGGGGAGCGTCCGTTTGCCTGCGAGATCTGTGGCAAGAGATTTGCTCAGTCCGACCATCTCAAGAAGCATCTACACAGCCACAGGGGTCAGTGCATGTACTGTGTTTATGACAGGGTTCCCACGCATCCTTGAAAGACCTGGAATTTATTCATTGAAGAATCAGGGAAAACTGGAAAAAATTAACGAAGTTATAAAAATTTTCCATATTTGTGTTATATGGTCTAATTTTGTATTGTCTTTTTGAAAAAATTTTTTGCTCACTTGACTTGCATCTCATTCTGAAGTTGTTAGAGGCATGATTCATTAGGTGATAAGTCCTGATCTCAACATTTAGTCCTTCAAAATTAGTGTCAGCATTCCTTGAAAGTCCTTGAAAAGTTCATGAATTTTATTTCATGACCACAGTGATAACCCTGTTATGAAATTGATGATTGTAGTGTTGGTATTTATGCAGTCACCCAGGTCAACTCAGCCTCTGTGGATATGCACAGTAAGTACCAGCGAAAGCTAGGATGTAAACAGGCACACGGTGCCATGCACTAGCCCCGTATCTGACGTCTGACAGTGTAAACTGATGTTTGGCTGAGGCTAAGTAAACAGCGATCAGCACTGTTCTATGGGCTTTCTGGCTTGGGAAGGACTTTATGTTACATCACACCTCACACGATAGTGTGAGTGTTATAAGGACGACCTTCAAAGTCTGTAGGGAAAAGGCAAATTTTGACCCTCAGCCAACCAAAAACCCCTGAACCGATCATCACCAAATTTCAACGGCATGATTACGTCGTGGACCCCTACCGCCAAAAACAATTTGGGCTCAATCCGCTTAGGGGTTATTGCTCTCCATATAGGTGAAATATACACCCCTCCTGTTCCTGTGTGGCTCGGTAGTCTAACGGTAATGTATTGGACTTGTAATCCTGAGGTAACTCAGAGGCGCAGGTTCGACTCTGCACCAGGACACTGCCGGGTAACGACCTTAAGCAAGTTGTTCACACACTTGTGCCTCTATCACCAAGCAGTATAATTTGGTACTGGCTTCACTGCTGGGATGAAAACAGGCACACCGTGCGATACACTGGCCCCGTATCCGTGGTCTCACAGTGTTAAAACTGGTGTTGGCCGAGGGCCTTAGGAAACGGAGATCAGCGCCGCCCTATGGGCCGTAAGGCTCGGGAAGGACTTTACATTTTTTACGTTCTTTTTACTTTTTTCGTTCTTGAACTCACCTACAGGCGAGTCCGTTAGACCGATTTTTACGTTTAATACATCAAATGACGCGGTTCTGTGCAAGGAAGTGCCTTTTTAATGTTACAAAATAAAAATTTAATTTTTGACTTATTCATTCGAAAAATTCAGAAAAAAAATTACAATGGCGCCTATGCGGAAAATTTGAAAATTTAAACTGTCATAATTTTTGGTTCTAGGATATGGTTTTTGGGGTCGGCCTAATTAACGGTGACATTTATATTTACCCCCCGGTTGGCCCCCATTGCCGTGGCAACAAAATTTGGGACAAAATTGGCTATAACTCGGCTTACGTAAGAGATTTTTGCGCCTAATGGGGGGGTTTTCGGGGATGGGCCACCGAATGCTGCCAATTGCATTTTCCCCGACCAACCCCTGTTGCCATGGCAATGAAATTTGGGAAAAAAATTGGCTATAGCTCGGCTCATGTAAGAGATTTCTGCAAGATTTTTGCACCTATAGGGGGATTTTGGGGGTGAGGCATCGAATGCTGCCAATTGCGTTTTCTCGCGACCGATACCTGTTTCTATGGCAATGAAGTTTAGGACAAAATTGGCTATTACTCGGCTTGTGTAAAAGATATCTGTGAGATTTTTTGCATCTGTGGGTGAGTTTTCGGAAATGGACTATCAAATGCTTCTGACTGAATTTTACTCTGATCGACCCTTGTTGCCATGGCAACAAAATTGAAGACAAAATGGGCTATACTTTGGCTTGTACAACAAATATCATCAAGATGCTTGCATGTGACGGAGGTGTGGGTTGAGGGTTTGACAATTAGATGACGTCAGTCAAAGTTTACCACAGCCAACCTTGATTTCCAGTTATAACGAGCAGCAGCATAGTAGGAGCAGCAGCAGTAGTAGACACATCCAACGTTCTGTACCTGACCGGAGGTATACTGCTCTGCCTTAAAAAGGTAAAAGGTAAAGATACGGATCCTGATAGCACTTTTTACGTTCGTCAGGTTCATTCCCCAACTTTTGGCAATAAAACAGCAAATATATATGTATTAAACTTAGCAGTTTACAATTGTGTGTAAGGACGATGCTAAAACATCAAAAATTGTTTGGGTAACCTTAGATGGGGCTATGCATATGGCGTCCTTACAAGCTGACTTTTGTTGGTAATCACTAAAATAGTCTAAAGCCTTCTTCATTTGATGTTATTTGTCGTATTAGGCCTGCCGAAAATGTTTCTGTTAGCGTATGGCTTAGCTAATGGTAGGCCTAACAAGGAAGCGCAAATATGACCCTGTGCCGACGCAATATTCAGCTAACTGTGCACTCATATATAGTATTCATAGTTCCCAGTGGTTTATAAACCTGGGGTTTAGGTGTTTCAGTGAACTGGGGCCTTTGCCCTGCAAAGGATCCAATGCTGAGCGGTACAAAAATAAAACAACCCATTTCAGAACTATCTGTTCAGTTCAACTCTCTGTAAAAGAAAAGACGTCTGCATATTTTTCTGCTGTCAAAGTTTTTATAGTTTGTTTGTCTGTTTGTTTATAGTTACAGTGTAACAGTTAGAATGTTGGACTTATAATCGCACAGTTGTTGCTCTCAAGTGGTTACTACTGCAGACTAAGTCTTCCTTTGTTCTAGGGTAGGTAAATTGAGTGCCATTGGACGACTTCACTTTTTGACAGACTTTCGCTGAGCCTATTTGCTGAGCCAAAGTTAAGCTGAACGTTAAAGTCTGTACTTAGACCAAAGTTCAACCAAACGATTAAAAATCGTGGAAAACCGGTAAACCTAACAGGAAATGAATCAACCAGTTACGCTTGGACTTGCTTATTTAATTGCGCTGCATATGCAAATGACGTAATTATGTAATGTCTTACATCATTGTGTAGCCATTGTGGCGTTTATTTTTGGTACCAGACCGTTTTAGTTTACGAAACTATCCGTGTTAGTCACCATGTTTTTGCTCAGCGAAATCACTTTACTTTTTGACTTAAGTAGGTACTTAGACCGAAGTTTAGGCTCAGCAAAAGTCTGAGTCAAAAAGTGAAGTCGCCCATTCCATCTGGTTGAGGTTGTGGCATGGCACATTGACCTATGTCGCATGGATAAATGTTTAAAAACAGCTATGCAGCATGGTGCAATTCTTGTTGGCCTGTCATCATTTCAGAAGGAGCGCTGTCATCGAGAAACTCACAGTTAGTCGAGTACCATGAAGGCAAGCCGCTGTATCTATGCCCGAAGTGTCCAATGAAGTTCCGCAAGCCGTCGATTCTGAAGCGCCACATGCACGTCCATCGCACCTACACGTGTGCCGTCTGCAGCCAGACCTACGAGGACGTACAGAGTCTCAATGAACACAAGCGCATCCATGCCATTCTCAAGGACTATGCCTGCACGGAGTGCGGTATGCATTCCCGTATTGCTCCACACATTTCTAAATATAGTACCAGATATACGTAAGTTAGATAATACTCATATAATGTGCGTTTAATACGTTTGGCAACTCGGTGGGAAAACTTTTGAAAATCAGTGAAACGTGAATTTATTTTTCATTTGTATGTATAGGTTTCAGCATACTTTATGGTATATTATGTGATTATAACAGTGAACCATGTTCAAACGTTATGACTGGGATCGATGGTGAGTTTTGCCAGAGAACTGGTGCTGTATGCAGAGCTGAGCCAAGTTTTGGTTGTCACACTTGACAGGAGTGAGATCATGGGCAGATATAACACCCCAGACACTGCAGTAAGAGATAGATGAAATAAAACCCTGAAGCAAATGTGACATCTGCGTCATTTATGGTGTCATGATGAGTTGAACAGCAACTATTTTGAGTTCTATAGTCAAGGTACACAACTTTTTCATGAATGCCCCAGTGGTAGCAGACACAGAAACTCATGCTGTGTTTGCATGCATGATGGGAATTGTGATATGGAAAATAGAGACACCAAAACTATGAACGTCCAAAATGTTATTTGTCACTTTCATCCAAAATTATAATTTTCATTTAAATTCCATCCATCTGTTCAAGCTTATTTATTTTGCAAACCAACAGCTATTGATTTTCAAGTTTGAAAAAATGTGGCATTTTTCGATGTTGCAATAGATAGACTTGTTTAGTTGAAAAGTTGGAGTGCATTTAATGGCTGCGTTATTTTTGTACTGTGTAACCAGGATGTTAAGGGACATGAGATACGAAAATGTCATTTTTTGTCTGTGCACTCTAAATTTGCTGATTTATTTAAAATTTCATCCAGGTGTTTAATTTTCATCCATATTTCTTTTGTCCGTAATTGCGAATTTCATTTTTTCGGTCATCCCAAACTGCTAAACTTTGTGTGTATGTATCGCTAGGTATGAAGTTCCGGAAGCCATACGTACTGCGTCGTCACATGCTGATTCACACGGGGGAACGTCCGTTCACGTGTGAGGTCTGTGGGCACCAGTACACGCGGGCGCACCTGCTGAAGGAGCACATGAGGACACATTCGGGCGAGCGCCCATACATCTGTTCGGTCTGTGCCAAATCCTTCGTCTACTCGCCGGCGCTGAAGCGTCACATGATCACTCACACGGGAGAGAAGCGCTACACGTGCGTCGTCTGCAATCACAAGTTCGGCGACTGCGGCAACCTGACGAAGCACATGCGGACGCACACGGGCGAACGCCCGTTCACCTGCGAGATCTGTCGGAAGAGTTTCTCACAGTCGGACCATCTCAAGAAGCACCTACGTTGCCACCGCGGTGACCGGTGATCGAAGTCGCAACTTATAGACTCTGCAATGATGTAAAGGCGTGTACAGAGCAACGGAAAAGAACTGCACGGAACTGATATCTCAGTTCAGTTTGGTCACGTTGTACACATTTTATTGTACAAAGCAGACAAACTTAAGATCTAGGGCTGCAACAATCAGTGCAGTTTAATTCTTTACAGTTGCATTTCACTGTTGCATGGACTGTACAAAGCAAATAAACGTACATATCGGTTCGTTTCAGTTAATTCATTTCAAACTGAGTTTAGTGCAGTTCTGTTTGTGCACTCTGTACACACCTTTACTTTTTTTATTGACTTAGTCCAGCTTGACATATGTCAGTTTGTTCGTCATCATCATGTTAGTGCGTTGTCTTTTTCACACGCATGTGCTTCCATTTTGACTTTGGGCCTCTGCTTCTCTTGAAGTTCCTGAAATTGAAACTTGTCTTTAAATTAAAATAAGCAGATTTGTCCTTAAAATCCTGAAAATCTTGCAGATCTAAAAAGAATAACTGCCCAGTGTAAATAATGGCAAAGTCGTATATACGCTGCATGCAGTGGTGACCCTGTCGTTGTGAGCCTTCAAGTTGTTGTTCTCTCTCATTAATGAAATATGCATTTTATACGTTTTTTGAACAGTCAGTTTTTGTACACTTTTGTTGTCAACTAATGGGGCAGTGTCCTGAAAATGGCTGAATTTTGAGGGCTATTTGTTTTCTGAAAAATGCTGTTAAGTGGGAGACCTGTGCTATTGGAACTGCCACTTGCTGGGTTTATGGCTCCATACCTTGATGCTGATGGTCCAGGAACATTAGACCTGTAGAGAGTTTTGCTGGAACAACTGTTTACCAAAGGTCTATGGTCTACAAAGCATTGTCCGTTCTATTATTGCGATAGCTTTCGTCGTCTAGCATCACTACGGTTTTTGGCAGATGTATAAACTTTGCAATGCGTCAAAGACTTTAAAGTTCTGTCCCTATGGACACACCATACCTGCAGTTTGTTTTTTAAGTTATGAAGGATTAAAGAGTTGAAAGATGTCAATAAGTGTATGTGTTTTCCTGGAATCATGGATCACATAACTGTGGAACATTACCTGCCATATGGGATCACACAGTGTTACCTGCCACCTGACTCAGGTGAATGTGAATGTGCAATGCCTTAACACCAGGCAAGCAGGCCGGTGCTCGATCAACTAGCCCCGTAGGGATGGAAGGCTGAGTTGACCTGGGTGGCTGGTTGTATAGCGAGATGGGTTAGCTGACGGCAGGATTACCTAACTTATGCTGGTTTAATAAAAAAAGTTCTAGCAGTGGAGCAGTGTATGTTGTGTAGAGTATTTTGTTAGTTTTGTATGCCTGCTGAGTCCGTTTAAACATTTTTGTCCACTTTATTATCATCATCGTGTGACCAATTTGTAGTGCCCCCATTCATGAAATGACCCATAGATGCATTACGATGTCACTAGTTTAATATTGGATGTTTGGCCATACCATACTGTGAGACAGACTGATGTGGTAAGTCTGTTGTATTGTTTACTAGTGCTCGGATTGTCTATCTGTTTGCTTCCCGAGATGCCAGGCTAATTATTCATGCGATAAAATTTGGGGTAGCCCAACCCGTGTGATAACCATACATTAACATTACCCCAGACAGCCAGATGACATTACCCACTCTTGCAATGGCATGGAGCAGGTAAAAAGCAAGTGAACCAGTAACTGAATTATCTGCAAATTGATTCCATATATCTCGTTTTAGCTGTTTTTTGTGGACGTCATGGGTTGAACAACAGCCTGTTGCAGGCCAGATTTACCCACGGTGTTGTGACCTACGTCACTACGTCCTATGCATGAAATTTGGGATACAAAAATAATGACCACTCTGTAAGCCTAATCCTGAAACGGGATCCCGGGCTTACAAATTTCTCAATTTCGGATCTCGAGACCGCAATCGCTAGATACTGTGTCATTTTCAGTATTTGGCCATCAGTTCTGAGCACTAGTTGGGTGTCGTCTGTCTTCGTTGTTTTATGCCATAGAATGCTCATGTGATTTATGTACAGTGCTGATGTATACCATACATGCTGAGTTAGCATACTTTGTTATCAATCAATCAACTAGGGCTGTACCGAATATTCTATTAGTATTCTATTCAGTCCACATAGTAGGCTGGATAGTTTATTCATATTCGGCCAAATAGTAGTGCAAAAATAGACCAAATACGAATAATAAGCACAGTGCCGTCGCCACTAGTTGCTCCTGTATTTAGCCTCAAAGACAATTGCTGTCAGCCCGGCAGTCTCAGCAGCATAACACCCACATGATGCTTTAGGGCTTTTCCTCAGCCATTTAGTATATGCAGTGTCAAGAGTAAATAGCATGTCTTGTTAGTGTCAGTAATCTTTGTTAAGTGTCACTTATTTAACCTGGATACAATTAAGGTGACCGATAAGAAAAGTTTTCACTGTATACGTGAGCGATGAAACCAAGGCATTGTGTAATCTGTTTTAACTTGCATCAACTATTCGTATTCTACTTGTATTCGCCCGAATAATAAAATAAATTATTCTTATTCAGCCAAATAGTGAAATTTTTTATTTGGTACAGCCCTACACTCAATCATGTTTTTATTGGCATTGTGTAGTAGCAAAATAATAAATAAAGGTTATAGGTTGTGTAAAACTCATCGCAGAACTACGGAACGTCACATGCTATACGTGAACCCACATGTTGTGATCTGCCACCCGACAGGTAACTTATCCACTTTGACCCCAGCTAGACAGGTCTGCCACCCTACCGTTACACCCCCATACTTACCTACTACCTACTTATAGCATGAGTGTTGCTGTACTTAGTGTCTACAGGGTGGGCCAAAAACGTGACACTTTCCTTTTGTCCATATATTCACCAGTTATTGATCGATTTTCACAATTCTTTCACTGGCACACTCTGCAGACAATTTGCTATAACGTGATTATTACATATCCCACCACACCCTAAATGCGTCTCTACACTACCTTGTGAAATATCAATAAAATATGCGTACATATTGATAATAGAAAACAAACATTTTGGTAACATTTAAAAAACACTAAACACTAAACTATGTGGGTCAGACACATTCTAGTGTCATACAGACCATTCATCGCAATGTTGGTTTGAAGTGTTTTTTCATTTACCTAAATTTTTGTTATTATCGTTAGTTTTTGCTTACATTTATATTTCACAAGGTAGTGTAGAAACGCATTTATTGTTTGGTGGGATATTATGCATAATAATCACATTATTGCAACTTGTCTGCAGAGTGCACCAGTGAAAGAATTTTGAAAATTGGTCAATAATCGGCAAAGATATTGACAAGAGTAAAGTGCCACATTTTTTATGGCCCATGGTGTATACTGTCTAGACATGCAGTGCATTTCAGCTCCAGCTCCTACAGTTATTGTGGTCAGAATCATTAATTGCATTTACCTGCAGGCTAACTTAGCGGCGGCGTGGGTTAAAAAAGTGGGAAGAGCAGCAATTTGCGATTTTCCAACAGACAGCTGCAAATTTCCAACAAGGAATTTATTGGTGGGTGCTCAGAATCTAAGTTTTGTTTCTAAATTTCCCTATTTTGCAAAAATGGGGGACTTGGTAGTCCGAATTTTGTATTTTTCAGCTAAAATTTGCTGACAGACTGAAATTTAGACAAGACGCCACTGGACTTACTGAATCTTGTGGAGGTCGTTTTTTGTGTTTTGTGTTTCATAACAGTTAAACATTGTGTAAAGGTTAAACTTTTGTTCTGCTATTATGTGTATGCGCATTTTTGCCTGGAAAGGCCGTCCCCGAAACGACCTATACTGTGTCAGGTGGGACGTTAAACCCTACTCGGTCAGTCATTCATTTGGAAGTTGTTCAGTGTGACATTCTGATGAGTCGATCTGTAGTTCTGCAGTCCCTGATCGCATTCGTTGTACATTCGCTCTTGTGTGATAGTGGGTTTTTGCAAGCAAATATGTAAGTGGAACGTCAATTTCTACAGCATGTTTAGTCGTTGACACCAAAAATTCTCTTGTAGCCTGCACAGTTTGACACCTTGAGAAAATTTCACCATGAAACGTGCAGATTCTGGCAGCTTAGGTTCTGTCGTTCTATCACACAAATATTTTGGTACTTGTCCGGATACGGGACAGAATGTCGAATTTTGTCTTCTGCTTCTGTCCGTAGTACTATTGGGTACGACTTGCTTGATTGTGTTCACGGTTGTAAATCTTGTAATATAATGTCTCATTAGTTAGTATGTAATGTACAGACAGCATAGTTATGTGTGTGTGCAGTTGTCTCATCAATAATGCGCAGTGTTAACTTATTCATAGAGAGTTATTGAGAATCTGAACGCTTTTGATATTCTTACTTTACAGAGAGATAGACCATATTTCATTGTATACCGTGTTATAACTTTTCATACTGTACATGTAAATCAAGTATGTCCAGGTGTGTTGTTTGTATTGCTAGAGTTAGCTGAATTAGCACTTTTAATATAATTATGATGATGTGATTTTACTCATTCAGTTCGTTCTTGAGCGACGTGATTCTGTACTATTCAGCCTAGGGACGCTGAAGTAACCCCGTCGAGCAACATTGTGTTTGACAAGGCCCTGCCCCGTGGAATGGAGAGAGATGAGCTCGGAGCCCAAGTTATAATTTCTATCAGTAATTGCTGCTAAACCGTTACAGATAGCAGAATAGACACTTTGGATAACCCACAGGACAACAGTCGCACCGTAGTGCTAATTTCAAGGAACAGGATCGAAGGGGAAAAGGTAAGAAGGTTAGAGAGAAGGAGGGAATGGAAGAGGAAAAAGAAGGGGTCAAGCGGCTGGCAAGAAATCGTTCTCACACCTTTTTTATTTAAGAATTTTATCCATCCGTATATGACATCGGCGTCACAGGCTTTAGAAATATGCATGGTGCATGAACCAAATGGCCAACCGAGTGCCATGCCGCTTACACGCAGTGGTGAAAGTGAAGGGGAAGATGGACCGAGGCCTCGCTTTGACTTGAGCCCCTTTTGGTAGAATCAAAGCGTAGTCGGCTCAGTGCTGGGCAAGTGCTGCTCAATACTAGCACTAGGAGTGCTTTCTGCCATGCTTTACCCACAATCTGGAACAATCTGCCCAAAACTGTTATTTCTGATATAACTATATCTACTGATACCTTCAAATCTAGGCTTAGAACTGCTCTATACAGTCGTGCGTTCCTCTACTGACATGTGACCTTATCCGCACTTGAGATTCTTCATGTTGTGAAAGACTTAACGTGCGTTATAAACCTAGTATGATAATAATACCATTAAAAGTCATTTATTTGCGTTTTCTCCCGATAGTCAGTTTATAACACTTGTATTATTTCAAATAATTTTTATGATTGTAGGTTCACTTGTGTTGAAATGATTATCGATAAACACATTGGATTTTTCTTCTACCAGAAGTATTTTGCAAAAAAAATAAAATCCCCATTTCCCACCCCTTCAACGCCTAAGGCATCTCGTGCTCGGCCCCGGTACAAAATATCACTTTAACCGTTGCTTACTCATGGCCAGTAGTATAGAACACAATAAAACTGAAAGTTAGAAAAGGTACATAAATACAACATGCATGTCTGTAGTCTGTACAAGATGGCAGTACATTCTACGGATTGGCGCCTCTGACTGAGGGACATAGGCCTACATGATCACACAGAAGAACACTACTGTGATACGCAAGGCTGGAAAATTGGTTTTAAAACCCAAAAAGTCCAAATTATAGGTTTTTAGATTTTCTTTAAATGTGTTCTGCTTTTTGGTACGGATCGTATTTATGTTATCTGCAGTAATTTGGTGTCTTTTTTAATTGTTATTTTTGAGTTTTGAAGTTGTGCCGTCCACTCAAGAAAAATTTTGAGAACGACATGACGTGAAGAATGGTGTGTAGGATGTTCTTTCTGGGTCTTGATTCTGCGTTCGATCTTTTTTGCACGCTAAAACCTAAAAAAACCTTTAAAATCTAAAATCTGGAAAACATTTTTCAAAAACCTACTTTTTTCCAGCCCTGATGTCAGACGGTGCGCTGGCGTTGCGATTGGCAACATTGATTCACCCGAGCTGGCCAGTGGCGTAGCAAAGCTTTGACGGGCCCTGTTAGGGGCCCTGCAGTTGAGAGGACTGACGCTTGAAGCCCCAAAGGCTGAGAGCAGGGGCGAGGTTTGTAGACCGGGCAGACAGCAAACCCCCTCAGCAGATTGGGTGCGGGGTTAGGGGAGCACTCCGTGTGAGGTCAGGAACGAAGTCCCAGCCGCCCAGAGTTTTGATGCATGCTTCTTGCGTTCTCAGATGACCTCCCCTACTGCTGTGGAAAATCGCGTGTGCACAACGTTTACGCACTTTATTGTTATTTTTTCAGTACGAACCTAAATAGGACTATCATTTTACTGCCTGGTTTGTTGTCTCACCCCGATTGGGGCCTTCAGGATTCGTGGGCTCCGGTTGATTGAACCGCCTGAACCCTTGGTATTTTTACGCCATTGTCACTGTACGGCAGTCAGCGGCGTTGTGGGCTTAAAAAGGAGGCAGGGCAGGAATCTACATTTTTCGAACGACAACTCAGGTTGCCCACAGAATTCCGACATACCTACAGCTGTAAATTTACGACAGATCGATGTCAACCTTTGCTCCTAAGTTTCCTCCAAAATGGCGGTTTTAGCCCCAAATTTTGCATTTTTGGATGAAAGTTTTCCGACAAATTTCCGACAGCTTAAAGTTTAGAGAGGGGCGGGGGAGAATCCGCAGTTGCCTTCCTCCGGGTTGTCCCCTCCTCCGCCGCGACGCCGCTGACGACACTGTTACCGTTACTGCATCCGCTAGAGATCGGTGTCGGATCGTTGTGATGCTGGCCCGTATAACAGTTCCACCGGCTCTGCACGACAACACACGTTATCATCAATGAGTTAGCCCATAGGCCTACTGGCAATAGCAGACGCACGATATTCATGATATCGGATCCAACAATATATTATTAAGCTAAAGGACCGGATGACGCAGCACGGTCGTATAGCGTAGCCTACGGTTAGGCCTATCATATCACGTCATATCATATAAAACATTTTCTAGTGCCCTCATTACACGACGAAAGACCATGAGTGCATTACAAAGTTGTAGGCTGTATGGATCTGAAGGCACTTTCCTACAGGGTGTCCAATTCATCCATGGGTCAGTGGGTCAGTGCCAAAGCCTCTAGAGCTGAAAGCCTTCTAAGTTCTAACTAATCGACGACGAAAAGGACCAACAATTGGCACATTTCGATGATGCCCAAGCTCAAGTAAGAAGGTTAAATTATTGACATAAGGGCCGACGGGATGACCAACATATAGGCCCATGCCATACCTCGTGCAGTATTTTTAAACAGAAACACTAGCACAACTGAATTTTATTTTATGTAATCCTACTTTTAATGTATGCCACCAGTTGACAGATATAACATTTTGTTGACAGATTTTTTTATAAATACTGTCCAAAAGTAATTCTACAATTCTCCCAAACAGTGAGGTTGGTATAGGCCTACTCATGAGTCAAGTGCATTTTGGTCAACTTACATGTATAATGGCCTAACTGCACCTGATTTGTTCATGACTCATGGCGCTATAAATAAATGCGTTGTGATAAATGACTTTAATTGCACTGAGAAACTGGCTATCGAGCAATTCGATGCAGTAATGTTGTGTGTAAATAAATAAATAAGCGTAGCGTACTTTGATAGTTGAACTGCTGCTGTTTCTGCTGCTGTGTCTCCGGCTTCGTCTGTATCAACAATACAATACAATACAATGAAAAATTTGCACTCAAAAACTGACAAACACACTGTCAGTTTAATCTAGCACATAAACTAAAAAGAACTGAATTGTTTAAAAGAAAAATGAAATGAGA
>Ga0056128_1003047_pt1 | contig 20318 bp, 9 predicted proteins | sample WorMetLIZISLAND2_FD_71113 | JGI IMG/M metagenome (GOLD analysis project Ga0056128, IMG submission 71113) | Marine gutless worms symbiont microbial communities from Max Planck institute for Marine Microbiology, Germany - Olavius geniculatus... ... | reverse complement strand
ATTCGATGACATATAGTCTCATTAATAAGTGTGCCAAAAATTATTATAATCGGACATTCATTGTTCCAGTTATTGCAAAAAATGTAGTCACATGCTTTTTTTTGAGACACAGTGTAGATTCACGTTTTATTTACTTACTAACTTACTTATTTAATGCGGTAGTTAGCCCACCTATCTGTGTTAAACAACACAGGCTTGCGCGGGACGAACGGAAAACAAGCAAACGAACTGAGGACAGAAGCAATGTTTATTGTTTAATGCGCATCTGATGGTGTAGAAGGAAGCATAATAAAAGCCGCCGTCGTTTCCTCGTCCTTTTATTCTAATCAGTACTGTATTCCCACGGGACGTGGCGTATTAGTGCTACCGTAGACCGCACTGCTGTCAGACTTATTTGGACACTACCGCCTCTACTGTACACTGCTACATGACTGCAGCCGTTGTGTCTGCAGCAACTAATCCCGCTACTCATCAGTAAACATTCAAGGCGTGCTGCCAACACGCTGGGGACACAAGACTGTCTATTAAAACGCCACTGCTATAGCTATATACTTCGAGACTCCCTATATGGCGCCATGGCAAAATGTCACCGACGAAGAAATCGTCCGCATGTATTGATTAAGCTATAGTTCTCTCAGCCCGTAAAAATGTCTGCGACTAGAAGCAACGCCATAAATGTGCATTTAGAAACATTCAGCAGCAGTACACGAGGTCTACGAAATGTTCGCTATAAGCATTTCGGCCAACTGTAAGACTAAGAAAAGAACTCAGTGCATACGGGTTGATGGCGTGGCGCTTTGTTAAATCAACGAAGTTACTCTACGCCGGGCCTGGTTATAGGTACCTAAATGGGTGACTGTCCTAACCCTAACCCTAACCATATTGGTATGTAACCAGCCACTCAGGCCAATTCAGCTTTCTGCCCTCAGCTGTATAGTAAAATGGTACAATTTTCGGGCTGAGTGCCTAATAAATAGCGACAGCACTATAGCTACCAGTTTAAGCGAATCCGTGGCTCAAAATGCCAAATAGCCTAGGCTTGGTCCGAAGCTGGTCGACCGACCGGCGCTTGTGCTATATTCATCAAATGAACCTGGTGAACCCTCGCAGTGGCAGTGCCATGATGACTGACTAGACGGCATAAACGTTGTCGTGAATTCGTGGCAACGTTCAGCGTACCCGGTGCTTACGTGCGTGGGAGTGCTGCACTATTTTCTTATCGATATGGTACCGATTTTGCTATGTTATGTTCTGTTTTGCAATGGCGTTTGACCGTTGTTTAATAAAAGTTTACTTACTTACTTATTGAGATGTCAGTTAGACTTAAAAGAACTGTTGAAACTCGTCCATTATGGCATGCAAGATAGTCTAGGCCTAGTAGTCTTTCACACGATATCGACAAAGACATTCTCTGCAGCCGCTGATTTCCCATGCACTTTGCATACATCACGACAAGCACTGACCCTATAGCGTTAGGTGTAGTTTTCGACATACTCCTGTCAGTAAAACTAGCTTTCCAATATGTGAATGTCAAAAACGCCAGAACAGATTTTTAACAAATAGCACTATTCGCTGACGGACATGCTTGGCGATTTGCAATCCGTGCCTGAAGATTTGGTAACCAGTGCTTGAAGAAAGTAGCAAGCAGAGATTGCTGAATTTTACTTCTGGGAACCCGTGATGTAGGCCTAGAAGTATGAAGTCTTGAGACACAACTGAAGACACATTTTCCTGCTTTTCCACTGCCACGTGGACAGAAAACGACTTATGATTTTGTCACTTCTTGTATTCGACCACATCACCACTTGCCAGCGCCATAGGTGACGACCTGGCTCCCAGTACGACAACGTAGACTATCGTGTTCAAGCTGTGTACCGTTATGTTGGTCAGCAAGCGCCTTCGTCAGCCAACAGAAGGCGATAGAATGAAAACACGCCGCGAGTCAGACAGTAAGGCGCGAAGTCTTTATTCGTAACTTTTTCAAATACTGGCCGAATTCCCAAATTATTTTATCGGCTTATGAAACCGTGATTCGGGATCGAGTGAAATCACCAAAGAAAAACGCAAGCACAGTTCAAGTTACGCGTCGGTACAGTACAGTCCAGGTCTAGTAGCCTGTGAAACATTAATGTGAAATATTGATAACTCGCGTGACGAGTGCACCGGGCCAGCTTTGCTGACAGCTGCTGAACCCGGCAAAGCTCTGACGTATGACAGGCAGCAGCTGCAATTTTACATAAAACCTATTTATTACAGTTTCTGACATCAGTCAACTTACTGCAGGAATCAACGGTACTGTTCGTAAACGCCATTAGACGACGTTCTGCTATGTTGAAGAATTTCAGCATCATCAAGTGTTAGGGATTGGGGTTACATAACCTAGTGGGGGCGCTACGGCGACGTCCTACATGAACCATAGATAGCGGGAAGGGGCGGCGGCTTAGCGGGATGATTGGCAGATAGCACCTACAAGAGGAAGCGATAAGACAGATCTGGGTTCTTTGCTACTGCGACCGGACAGGCGCCGTATCAGAGGCCGGGAGTGCTTACGATGTTGAGATGTTACTGTGTATATAACTGTAATATACGTGTACGAAGAAATTCGTCTTATTACTCGGCACACACTACCATTCATACAGTAACTGTGCACTTCCTAAACGGCGGACGGTGTCCGTTCGTGACAATCATCATCATGATTTATTGCATACCTCGCCACCAGCGAACAACAATAGCAACATAAGACAATACTATGCAACAGGAACGAGTCAATAGCAAGAATAGCTTATGCTAGGACTCGTCCCTAACAAACAAAATATTACTTAATAGTTAATTTTGCACAAGTGATTAAAAAGACAGTAATATGCGATAGCTCACTGACAGTTAACCATACAGTCTCATAGATAATAACAGTTAAACACATTACTACCAGGACAATAACATATAAGAAATATATAGCATTGAAACCATAATCCAGTATATGCAAAGCAACTATATTAAGGCAGTAATTAATTTGATAGAAATAATGTTAAGCATAGCAAAATATATTGTCAAGAAGAAAATCACTCAAGTATTATAAAACGATAGTAAATGACTTCTCAATGAGAACTTAAATGCTTTAAAAGTCGGTAAGACTCGTATACAGTCTGGTAAGGAATTTCAGTATTTTGGTGCACGAATCCGGACACTGTTGGTTCTACAAGATTTTTGAGCATTTAACAAAAATAAATTTAATGAAAAGACTCTTTCGGGACGGTTTATAATTTTTACCGAAACAAGACAAAACATTTTTGTCTGTCCAATGCAATGCATAGCATCGGACAGAGTATAAAATTACCAGTCGTTCCTTTCGCTATGCATCACCTCATCTCTGGAATCAACTCCTTCATTCACTTCGTCAGCCACGTCTTGATCTACCTCTTGCCGACTCACCATACTTCCATGATCATCTCACCTTGTCAGCGTCACCATCACCACTCGTCATCCATCACCCCATCATGCTTTCATTCCAATCTCAAAACTTATCTTTTTCTCAAATCCTATCCTCCATAGACATCTGGCACCCCCTCGGACTAACTCCACGGCTATTTGGACCTGCTCACGGTTTTTTATTTTTACTCTTTTCAGTTTTTTCTGAGTTTTAGTTTTCATTATTATTCTTTATTTTTTACCTTTGCAGTTTTTCTCTCTCATTTTATTTTTCTTTACTTCAGTCATTTTTCGAATTTTCAGTTTTACATTAAACAGTTTTTCTATTCTCAGTATCTTTCACTTTATTTTTCTTTTAAACATTTCAGTTCTTTTTAGGTTATGTGCTAGATTAAACTGACAGTTAGTTTGTCAGTTTTTGAGTGCAAATTCTACATTGTATTGTATTGTATTGTATTTGTGTCCGTGCGTTCGTGCGTGCGTGCGTGCGTTCGTGCGTCTTACATTTCTTAAGTATCTTCCTTCCACCTTCCCTTTCCCTTCCCCTTTTCCCTTCCCCTTTTTTCCTTTTCCTTTCCATTTCCCTTCCCCTTCCCTTTACTTTACATTTCTTTTCTCCTTCCCTTTTTCTTTTTTTTCCACTTTCCTTTTTTCTTCCCTTCTCCTCCCCTTCCTCTTTCTCTTTCCATTCTTTCCTCTTTCTTTCTGTGTCCAGGTCCGTGCATCCAATATTTGAGGCGCCATATCTCCATAACTGTGCCAGATGGACGCATGGTCACCATGAACCACGGATAGTAAGTCGACCCCCGCGAGTCGAATGGCCACGTGACCGATGACGTCACGTGACTACAAAAGGTCAAAAGCGTGACCCCATTATCTTTGAGTCGCCATATCTCCATAACGGTGCAAGATAAACGCATGGTGACGATAGACCATTTAAAGTGAATCGAATCGTCTCGTGACTGACAATGTCTATTGCTTAGTTAAAATAATGGGGAATTATGAAAGGATCATTGCTGCTGTTCAATTTGAAATTAAACTGTTTATTTTTTTCTACCAGTCTAAAGAGCTCACTGATTATAGTTATACGGACATATACTGTAAACTATCGAAATGCATTGGACAGACTCCGTGTTCGTGTGAACATTATCTTGTATTAAGATGAAACGTATAGTAAAGAAAAACAATGAATCGCAAAAATTTAAAACAGAAATAAAACGTTTGAGAAAAAACAAAAATGTCTAAATCGGACTTATTTTAAACCGCTACAATATCACATGCCACGCAGCAAAGCCAAGATCAAGGGCAAATTTACTAAATAATTAAAAATTAACTATGATGTACGCCTAGTTTCTGTTGAAGCGAATGGATCGCTCGCATCGATCACTCAATTAAATAACAGAGCAATGTCGTTTAGTAAATCATCGGCGGGTTAAACTTGTATTTCATGCCCCGATTCTTCGCACCCAGAGAACTATTTCTCTATAGGTGCATTCGCACCCTTTGCCCCTACGCGACTGTGTATAGGCCTAGTGCTTGACGGTGCAGGCCATCTACATCTATGTGAGGCGAAGGCCGTGCGAAAGACAGAGATGTCCAGCGCACGCCCGCGCAGTCACAGACGCACGATGCTGCACGGCACTAGGCGCACGTTCCGATCAATGCAGCAGCCAGGCTGAGGCAGCAGCGACGACGACGCCACACAGTGGGCCGGCGGCGGTCTTGGGTTAAGACACGCAGGCGCACATGTCGGTCGCACCGCAACCTAGCAACGAACGCCGCAACGCTATATCAATTTTCAGCCGCGTTGAGCGTCCGTCGTGCGTCCGAGGCATGCGCCACTGTCGACAACGTCGCGTCGCTGACCGGCAGAAAATGTGATTTAGCCGCAGCAGCGACTGCGTGCGTCGGCGTGCTGCTGTGTGTCTGCCAGTCGGTCGTTCAGTCCACACACAGAAGATGAACGCAGAAACGCCAGCCGGACGCAGACGTAGCTTATACGACGTGATTTATCGCAATCAGCTCATATCGACGAGTGACGCAATTTCGCCAACCCGACAAAATAATGCCGGAATTTCCGGAAACGGCCGACCTCTCTGCTCGGAATTTAGAAAAGCCGGGCATAATAATACTTACGTACACGGCGGCTCAAACATTATATGTCTCGTTCTACTGCAGCACACCAGCGATTTCGAAAAGTGTAGGCCTACAATTAATGCGCTGTAGGATTACTTACTTACCAATAATGACGAGTATTTAGTACATTTTTTGAGTACTTGATCCATAAGTACACACAGGTTGCCTACATAGTTTGGTGACATTTTTAAGTCTGACGACTATCTGCGTCATTGCGCATGGTGGCTGAAAAACTTATGCTTTAGTTGTTCGGCTTCGCTTAGCAAAGCAACTGAGATAAGAGCAAATGAGTTGGCCGACTTTTAGTAGAGACTTTTATAGCTTTGGTAAGCATAAGTCTAAAACTGAGATTGAAGACTTTGCATGTAAAGTTAAAGCACTTCAGACTTTCATAGCATAAACGTGATCCCCTGATAAAATACCCATTTAGTGGATAAAGTGTTCGTTAAGTGCATATTCCATGCCCAAATGACAGACTTTAAGCCAAGCTGGACTTATTCTGATTACATACAAGAACAAACTGTCAGCCAAGTCGTCTGAAACATCATTGCTGTCCGCGAGAGCGACGACAGTATTATTTTCAGCATCCTCGGTACTCAGTAAGCTATCTGTTCGTTTCTCCGTTAGCACGATAACTCATGAACCGCTCTACTTATCTCGATGAAATTTTGCAGAAACATGTATCTCGACAACCGCAAAAACGCCGTTAAATTTTAAGCTCACAAGTCATAAGTCAAAATCACAGGACCGGAAATTTCGGATTTTCTATCATTGCGAAATAAGGCAAAAAGGTTGTTAACACAACAACTCTGATTTTCATGCGACGGGCATGCTTGTGTTATACGCCGTTCGTCCGTGTTCGTTGCATGTTCGCAGCGCATAGATTCAGATTGGCATCCCTTATAGTCCGTTGGCTATGCGCGAACTAATTAATCATTCTGCTGAACACGACTTCCCAGTGTACTTGGCACACAATCCGACATTTCCTGGCAGCCGGCAGTGGCGTAGCTGAGGAATTACAGGCTTGTGTTGAACATAGCATACAGCAATTACATAATTGAGACTACACAACACCTGTTGAAACACAGTAGCCTAACACTATCAATGAGTGTGTAGAAATTCTGCATCGTGATTTTTTAGCCTTTTATTTAGCAAACGATTTTGTTCTTTCATCGATGTAAAGTGCACAGTGGTACAGCGTACACTAACGTAAAGAATCCGTCAACGAAAGATTGCTTTCCTGGGTATGCCAAGGCAGAGTCTTGAGAATTGGTGGTGGTTGGAAGGACAGAACGGTGGAAAGCAAAGGGGCGTTAAAAACTGAAGTATCTGGATAATTTTTGTGAATCGTGGAAGGAGAACGCGAGCCTAACACAGCTCATCACAGGGCTTCGGAAGACAGAGTTCTCTGGCATCGCATGGTCTCCAACGTCGTCAAAGATGTCACAGTACCATAACAACAACACTAACTTAAGTGCACAGAACAATTGATCACAGACGGCATCAAGTCAGATGACGTTTTAGACCTGTCACAGACTCTAAGTAGTTTGTGACCCAGACAACGAAGATATTTTCCTACTCCTGACGGCTTGAGTCTCAAGCCGCCAGGAGCAGGAAAATGTCTTCGTTGTTTGGGGTCACAGCCTTGAGTGCATTTAACCTTCGAGTGCATTTAAGGATTCACTGACTGCGTGCGCCACTGCGGACACTTGGCACAGCAATGATTTCTAACGTATTGCCTCGCTGGACTCGGTGAGAACTAATCACAATTATTTATTTCGCGCGTCATACATAATTTAAAAGTAATACATTCGCGCATAGGTTGCAGTATTTTCTACACATATTATACGTGTCTTTATTAGACCTAACTCATGATGTGAGATCATCATCATGTGACTTGCCTGGCTGTGGAGATTTGCACCAAACGTTACTGAGCGCGCACCTGCATGGGTGCAGTTTGTGAGTACTAAGCAGGTGAACATAATTTTATTCAAGCATCAAGAGCCAAGAGATATGACGCGATACCATGCGATAAATGCATCGCGTACAAAATGACAGGCCTTGTCGCGGCAAAACAGAAAGTAATGAAAACAACTACAAAAAATAGAAGTGTAATTCTACTTCCAGAAGTTCATGTAATCAGCTCAGTGGATACAAAGTAGACACGTTTTTATTAACCGACGACTGAAGACGAATGTAAACAACATCGGATAGACGACATCGGCCATGAAAAGCTAAAAATTAATTAGAAACTAACGTTGGAAAAGAAGCCAAAAAATAAACAGAAAAATACGGAACTGGCTCGGACGCAACCTGACAAAAAGTGATAGCAACGCTGCAAAACAAGCGGTGAGTGAGCATCAGAAAGCTGCAGGAAAAAAACCAAAAAAAAACAAACAAACAAGATAATAAAAAATCCAGAAAGCAATGTGTAATACTGGTTTTAGTAAAGCTGGAAAAAAGCGGCACACTACAAAGCTGATGCAGACAAACTGTCTGTGGCGTATGCAATCGAACAACGGACTGTTTCATTACTTCGCCATAATGTGCCGTACTAGCAATCATTAAATTATTTTCAGTCAGGAACAACGTTATGTTAGTCTACAACGGGGTCGTACCAAATATGCACACACTGACTGAAAAATTTGCACGTGTACGAAAGCGGAGCGAAGTAACATTACACGGTACGTTATAACGTAACTATAGCATTGCATAGTAGTTTTAACTGATGCTACTACGGCACGAAAAAAACTTACACCGGCAAACTTTTCAAGAGTACGTTCATAAACCTGCTGGACTTACCATGAACCCCTTGTACCAGGCCTTGATCTGCTGTTTCGTAAAGTTGGTATTATCGATGAGGAAAGTCATGTCCTCCTTCGACAGTTTTTTGCTCGACTTCCCGCCCATGATGCGTCGTCCGTGTCGGCGTGCTGATGCGTGTGGGGAGGCTGTTCAGTCAGACGGCGACATGCTGCTGCAGGCGGGCTGCTGGGACGAAGGATAGCGGAAGGACAACGTCGTGACGGCGACAACCGACCACTTTTTTTCTCTCCCGGACAGAATCAGAGCTATTACCGGACCTGGCTGGTCGGTCGGCGTCCCGCTAGAGTCCGTGCAGAAAACTAAGCGATTAGCACGCTCGACGGACGGCCAGCACGGCGCTAATTAATACCCCAAGAAGCCGCGACGAGCGATCTTTTTAGTCCACAAGCCGTGAGAACGAGAGAGAGACAGGAACGACCGTCAGACAGACCGCTTGTTTAGCGGAGCGCGAGTGAGCCAAGCGTCAGACCAGGAAGCTAACTGTACGTCTATACTGTAGCCGCCGCGCCGGCCGAGCCGACAGCATGGGAGGCTATGCCGTGCGCTATATGCTGACGTCGCCTCAGCTGCAGCTGCAGCAGCAGCAGCAGTGATGACGACACACCGTATTAAACGACACGCAAAGCATCACGACCACGTCCGCGAGGAATTCCCAATTATCTCAGCGTTCAGCTGTCACAAGTAGACACCGATGCACTAAATAACTCGCGTCTCAGCCTCATGCTGGTTATCTAGTGCCTTTTCAAGTGGCTAATGATCGGCAGTATTTAATTACCACGTAGTTAATTAGACCTACGTTGCATCTCACTTTGTCTTCAAGACTGTGACTTAATTTATGGGTGAACGTTTTTTTTTCTCTTTTTTTACTTTACTTGGTACAAATACCCACTGTAGTGCGTCGCGTTAATTTTTGTAATTATTAATTTTTTGAAGTTATAAAATGACATCGCAAATATGATGCCATGCCAGAACACTTGGAAATAAAGATAAACGTTTACTATGCAAACCGAAAATAAACATTACGAATTTACAACTAAGGGCAAGCCAACACATGAAATTAAAATGTTTCACAATTTTTCAAAACGAAGACATTTTGAAGATTGCCGTGGTCAACTATAAGCTAGAACAAAATCGTTGAACAGGTATCATAAATGTTTTATAACATGCGTAAATGACGGCTTATTTTTAAAAAGTGTGAGATTGTACTAATAACTCTTTTTGCGAATTTTGGAGCAAAAATTGTGCAACATTATACGTGTAAGTTAAGCATTGCGGGAAAGTTTTTTGAAGTGTGAATTAGCAGACCTACGGAGAGTAAAAAAGGTTTTACCCTGTTTTTTTTCTGCTATTCACGCAACTTGGTTGCAAAGATACAGCAATACGTAAAATCTGGGCAAAATTGCAAATTATTTGTTTTTTTTTTATCTTCAGTTACTGTAATTATTATCATAATATAAAATAGTAATATTTTTACATCTACTTCTTTATTATTAGGGACGTTATAAAGATTAAATGTTATAATAATTTATCCCACGATGTTTGTGTTTAGCTGGATTTAGCTGAGATAAACCAACTTTGCTAATAAAATTTCCGGAGTACGCAAGTCTTCTACAAATGAGCTGACTGGTCCAGTTATATCACGCAGAAGGAATCGTGCTGTATAAATAATGAATCGCATGTGCCGCAATGTGTTCCCAAAAAGTAGTGCATATTCGTTTGTGTGAGCGGGCGGATGGCGTATGCCTCGCTAAGTATCCGTCGTACATGATGACTGATTCGCTGCTTTTGCTGTCAGTTATTTTACTATTCTTTAGCCGTCCAATAGGCCGCATTACGCGTCTTGTCCGACTGTCTCTCTGTCTTTCTGCTTGCCTCTTCCGTACGGACTTCTAACTCAAAATCAAAAAGGCGCAGACAAACCAAAAATGGCAATAACGTTTCGCAAAGCAAGAGAAAGCAATGTACCAATTTTCAGTGTAAAGATTTTATAGACCAAAATCACTAGTAAGGTCAACAAAATAAAGCAAATCCGGCAATTATGTTTACTTACTGGTGGCGAAACACGCACAGAAATTAAGCATCGGCTTAACACTGTATGGAGAAAATTGATTTTCGCAGATTCGGCTTTCTACAAGCCTATGTGATACTGGCGTCGAGGCAACGTGGACAATCATTCTACATTCATCTGGGTATTGTAATGTTTATATGAATGGCTTCCAATGTTGTCGAGAGTTTCGTTGTCTATTACACAATATCGTTCCGCCTTGATTTATTCGATCATCATATAGGGTGTTTACACCATCGAGCAAACACCGAGCTGGCTCAAACAGGCCTATTGGAACCCTGCCCCCTGGCTCAAATGTAGGCCTAGGCTTAGGCTCTTAGCTATATCGACACTCTGCTTGAGCCTCTTGTCAAGTTACCAACTGTCGGCAGCCGAGCTTTCCCGGTTGTAGGTCCACAAATCAAAAAAGACCTAACGGAGGTGTGATATCTGCTGAGTCGCTGTCCACTGCGCTAGTGGCTCAAAACTTACCTCTCCACGATATCGTTTTCTGATTGTTTCGTAAATAGTGGGTCTGGCAAGTTATTACTAAACACTGCACTGCTGGAACGGATAAGCAAGTACGCAGTACAAGTTTATACTTCTCCAGACAGTGCTGTAACATAGGCCTACCTAAACTAAGCTCGGATCGCATAGGCTACACGGTCGTTTGCTTTGTGACGCACGACTGCAGCCGAAAAATGTGAAAACGGTACCAGTGCCAGCTGGGTGCGGTTTAATTACTACTCTGGCCAATGTTGTGAATGATTTTGACGGATTGGTCATTTAGCTTGGTGTGTGGTTAGTTCGAAGTGATATGTCAGTGCAATTGCTGTAGGAGGCATAATCAGGCTGTTGGTAAGTCGGCAGCGACGTTGTCAGCCACGTGGGACACTGCAGCAAAGCCAGCCGTGCATGCATTCGTCAAGGGCTTTCCTGCCAACACCGTTCAGTAGAGTCGACTAAATTTGATTTGTGGACTCGCGCGGCCGGCGTCGTCCCGCCGATAACTTACGAAGTCCGATCTCGGGTCGAGTCAATCAACACATGCATCAAAAGTCCGCTTCTCCTTCCAACCCTCCCTTTGCTCAGACGACCCATTTTCACCCGGGTGCGCCCAATTTTCCTGCTTATCCCGCTCGGCGCTCGGCTGTCGACCGCGTCATGACACTGAGCCGCACCGACGCCATTGGACTTAATTTACGGTCGCCCCAGCTTCTGTTTACATAATGGCCGCCGGTCAGCTGTTAGAAGGCATCTTTGGAGCAGCAGTCAGTGTTTGAACAGTCGTCTTCGTATCGTCGTCGTTTAAAAAGACGGATTGCGATGACGGCGTGCTGCGCTACGCGGCGCCACGTGTCTCAGACTGATACGCCACCGTTGTTATTGCAGCAGCAGTCGCCCGCCAGCCCGTCCGACATTTGATGGGATGAATCGATTTAGTGCAGATTGACTAGACAAGATTGCACGACATATATATGCACAGACAACGCAGAATCGCGTCGTAACTGTTCATGATCGTAACCATATAAATCGATCATCTTATCGATCGATACTCGTTCGCGCGCCCAGCACTAAACATTCGTGGAATTGTGTACGACGTATGTATCTGGATTGCTGATGTATAGTAACAGGCGCAGCACGTGAAATAGTAATAGGCTTCTGGCGGACTGCTTTTAAGCACTGATAATAGTTCTTATCGTTTGTTCTCTTGTTCAATTTCTCAGCGAGAAAGCTGCTGCACCCAGCGTATAAGCAATAAGGTCTACCTCCTTTCTAGGATAATGAATAGTGAAAATCGCGGGTCTGAAACGGACGTGTTCGAACGCGGGGCTGATCTCTTTTTGTCTTGTTATCTTCAACTTTTTTCTACCATAGTTTGACAGCGATGTGTATTTTATACTACTTGCTGTCATTCGTTTTGTCTTCCATAATTTACACTCCTGTCCTTCGGCCAGTTCTCAATGTTGATACTAAGCGACCAGGTTTCACGTGTTTCGTGCTTTCGTCGTTGTTAAGATGTCATTTCTCTGCAACTATTGACTCAGAATGTCGTCGTCCGTCTACCGATTGCGTAGACGACTTTGAAACAGGCATTTGGGTTTGTCGATTGGCCGCTGAGAGGGATTAGACAACTGCTGATCTGTCCGTCCGTCCGTCCTTCTATCCGTGCGTTCGTGTCGTTTGGACGGACGGACTGGCTGACCGCATGGACGGTCGGTCGGTTGTTGCTAACCAGTAGCTCAGCGACGTCAGCAGTCGCAGCGTCAGCAGCTGTAGCTACTACTGCCGCTGCAGCAATCGATATTCGGCAATGGACATGCCAGCAACGCGTCGCCGCGCCGGCCGCCACTAGCAAATCCGTGTGTTTACATTACAGCGCCCAAGTAGGCCGGCCGCTATAGCGACGACGTTCCGACACGTACGGAGTGCTGATGAGACATGACCGGCCGCTGGGACGTCTTTACTGAGCGTTTGTTCTCGGCACCTCCTTTAGTAACGAGGCACAGCTTTGGTCCAGTCACGAAACAGACTGCCCAGACTATCGGACCGCATAGAAACCGCTGGATAACTGATACGTTAAAATGTTATCGTCAGTTGTTCTGACGTCTGAGTGCAAAACAGGACAAATAGAAAATTTGTCCAAAAAATAATAAGTCCGCCCGGAAACGTAGTCTTCGGAGCTGAAATATGTTTTTATTTATTTATTTATTTCAAACGCGAGATCTCCGAGATGCGTCAGCCGATCGGGGTGAAATTGTGCAAGACGATCAATAATAGGCCGTGTTTTACAATACAGGTCTAAAATCTCGGGGAGCCCTCACAAAAAAATTTCAAGGGGCGTAAACATGCAAAATTTGGCGCGATTTTGGACAACTTTAAACTTTGGCGGCGAATATCTCCGGAGCAGATAAATATATTCAAAATCGGACAAATACCTGATCGACTGAAGTTCCTGCCGCGTTCAGCAAAAAATCCGGTGAACTTTGGTCCAGTAACCACAGAGATCTGAAGGTCAAATTGTACCCACACAAAGCACCTTTTTCGGAAGACCATATTTCGGCCCCTAAGAGGTGCTGCGCCCCCAAATTTTTACACGAGCTAGAGAATGACCAAGTCTTGCTAGCGCGCTCCCACCACAAACAAATTTTTTCAAGGGGGTCGAAAACAGGTTAAAATTCAGCATATTAGCCGCAAAAACTTTGGAGCCAAAGAGAATAGCTTCATGAAACTTTGCCATGTGACGTGCTGCTAGATAGGGGCGATAAGGCGGTATAACTTTTGAATGGCACCGCCCCCTTAAAATTTGGGAAAAGAAAAGACGTTCAAAAATCGGTGCGATTTACGACAATATTTTCGACGTTGACCGCGAATATCTCTGGAATGAATAAAGATATCGACAAACGGTAAACGGCGTTATCAAGCACAATTAATCCCGCGTTGAACGAAAAAATTGGTGAAATTTGGTCCACTAACACCAAAGACTACGCGGCTAATGTTTGTAAAACCCACCCTAGGTCGACAGTGCGCGTTTTGTGTATGCTAATGCATTTGAGTGCGGGCCACGTGACTTTGCTACGGGGAAAATTTCAACCCTCTGAATTTTTTCTCCAATCGGACTTAAGGCGCCAGGCGGACTCACGTTGGGCTTTGCCCCATATTTTTAGTTTTAATTAGTTTTACGCGATTTGTTGTTTTGACAAACGACCCTTCGAAAAACGGCATTTTTCATAGTAACACATTTTCCAGGTGTAAGAAATGTGAGTATGAATTTTGAGTTAAACACTGCAATTGAATAACTACATTGTAAAACAAAACTACTTTTTTGTAACGAAAAGTAGAAAATAACTGGAACATCTACTAAAGTTGAAGTAGAAAATAAAAACTTCTACTTAAATAGAGTAACAAAGTAGAACTACTTTTTTCTGTCCAACACCGTCGACTACCGCAACGGCGTCTACTCGAGCCAGGCCCGTAGCCAGGATGTGAAAAACGAGGAGGCAAAGTGCAGGGGTCTGGGGAACCGAGTCCCCTAGCGGGGCCCAGGGGCGAAGCCCCCCAGAAACTGAAAAGCGGTATCGGCTAATATTTTTGGAACTTCTGGATCTAGACTTAAAACCAAACTGTGTACTTCCGCCTATCGCTGAGACAGAACATTTGATTCGCAATTGACATTGTGACAACACTGGCGATATATCAAAATGTTTTTAGATTGCAATAGATGAGATTAGCTGCGTAATCAGATCATCAAAAACAGTTAATCTGCAGTTCATTTTTTACAGTCTATGGTCACATGGCGCAGCCGCAGTATCAGGTGAGAGATACCAGGTGAGATGTCGTAAAAAGTGAAATCAAGTGCGCCAGTCTTTTCCATTGCACTTTGGCATTTCGCTGCCACCGCCGATAGTGATCGGTCGGCGATCAGGGAGGTCGATAGAACGGCATCTGGCAGGTGCGCATGACGTCATGCTCTGCTGGTACGGCCATTAATCATACCCCCTACGGTAATAATAATTATTGGCGCTTCCGGGACGTGAGCTGGAGCTGAACAGCCGGTTACGTTCCTAGATCTATATTTAGCCCGATCCTGCCATGGTCCAATGGAGGCACTCTATATAGGCTATGAAGGCCGCCTAAGCCGGCTAAAACGGCACTGGACTCTTTGATCTTCAGACTAACTAACGCGGTGGTCAGAGCACCGTATCTCGATCTGGCGTTTTTGTAGTTCTTTTCCGCTACAATAAATCTTTTTATCGTAAAACGTCTGCCCCATGCAGGGGTCATCTCTGTTAACCAGGTTTCATTATGAAATGTTGGTTTTCTTGTCCTTCTCACAAAGTACAAAAGTCGAAAAACTATAGTCGTTGGCTTAGTTTATGATAGGGCTAGTATTTTCTTTGCACTAATAGTTATTAAATTATTAAACCATTCTCGTTTGTATTTTGTATTTAAATAATAATATGCTGCGCAGATAAAATTGCGAACATTTTGAATAAATTTCTATTAAAGTCACTTACAGTTGCAATCGTAGTTAGAAGATAAATAACATATGTCGGCCCAGTGCCGACCCTGACCTATTCGCTTGACCTTTGAGTTTTCAAACTAAAATTTGATGCACCGAAAACGTTTACGTCAATTTTGGCTTTTCTAGGCTCCTACGTCTTTTTGTTTTCGATTTAGTAGCTTGTACGGAACATGTATAGACCTACAGACAGAGGGACGAACAGACATGACGTGTATCACGGCTATTAAGACGACTGCGCAGTGACATTACCAACGTGTTCGACAGATGGCAGTAGCAGTGTAGACTACACCCAAGTAAATGAATGAAGTAACATTAACATTTACGTAGGCATTGCGAATTTGAAGGTTTTGTTCAGCTTGTGCGTTTTTATCATTAACATTATGGCTGCTATTAACAGAACAGATTTCCATGTACATTACATGCATAATTAAATGGCACTTTGTTTTCATGCGGTAAAGTGATTACACTAAATAGGTATGGTGAGAAACATAACGTAGGCCTAAATAGCTTGCAAATTTTCTCAGCTACATTTCTGCCAAATATTGAAAAGTTTGGTTAACGTTTGGCCAAATTATTCCCAAAATAAAAGGGTGTTTTTATTGTTCACAGTGTATTTAGAACCACCCTGTATTTTAGACGGCGTCCAATGGTGCCATGCAGTGTGTCAGCATAACGCTGGCTCGATTAAGTGTACTACCAAACAATGACTCATCCAGTGTGACGTTCATCAAAAGATCAATTACAGCTGCATCTGTACCCACAGAAATCGATAGTAAGTGTTGACGACAGAAAATGAACAGTCCTCTAGGCGTACTGCCCACTTAATAAATTCGCTGTTGAAAATGTTTTCTCAGTTCGTCGATTGTGTGTATTGGCCTCTTTGTTAGTTACGGTACCGTGTACTCAGTAATTATCTACTACATTGCAATGATGCATTAAAAATATAATGTATAGAAAATATTAGAATGTACTAAGATGAAATGTAGTTTTAAAAAGTGGGATCACTTGAAACCCACTGGTGTGCGGCAAGATCTTGTTCAAGTTTTTACGCGTTTTTATGCTTTGTTTTAAAACTGTATTATGTGCCAATAGTACGCTAGAGTTGCTATAACGGATTACAATTGCTGCAAAATTGGTAAATTTTGCAGCTAAAAAACTACTGTAAAACAAATTTTAAACAGACAGAGAAACAAATAGCAAATTTATAGCCTACGTTAAATTTAAGTGAGCGAGCAAATACAACTGTGAACCCTCTTACTACATAAATTTGAATAAAATGGTGATGATGCGTTTCTTTCCTGAAAAAATGGGTAGACGGTGTCCCCGTTCTTTTCGCCTCACTGCACTCTTTTCTCACGACAATGATCGGTCGATAACACTTTTCTCCTTTGTGCGACATTTTCCGATATTCGACCTGTAGCAACGTCACGGCTGTCATTATAGTTCACCATACATCGCGCAGATTTTGAGCAGTGCATGTGTACGTAATTACCGAGTGTCATTTAATAGCAACATTTTGTAAATATTCAGGTAATTTGGCTGCTTTTTTTAAAACCGAGTCTTGGAAATATTTTAGTGTATTATTATTCACGTTTGCCGTCTAACTTGTTAATTACTTTTATCGTTTCTTTAAGAAATATAATCGCCCATTGTTTATTCCGCATTGTCGAAATTCGAGCTGATAAGTTTTTTGTCAAACGACATTAACAACTTAGGCGTCTTTTCCTAGTTGAAGTAAATAAAAAATTGTTACAGTATTAAGATATAAGCTTAAGCGTATAGATGTCAGAGTTTTGTGTTATTATTTTAAGTCGAAATTGTTGCAGAAGTTTACGGCCAAGAATCGGTTTAACAACCGAGACATCGATGTCTTCAAAAAACGACGAAAGTCAGGCTCGACGCCGAAGACACAAGATCAGCCGATGTTGTGGTCTGTACAGTCTGATGACTCCGCACAATACCGTAGACCACCATCGACGCACGGCGTTCAAAGACCAGACGATGACCGCGCGCCAGACTCGCGGTGTCTTCCGTGCGTTTGCTACCAACACGAAGATACACGGCGTCAGAAGCGTCTATCGAGCACAAGGCCAGTGAAATTACGAACTGATGATAACAAAAAATCAGGATTAGAGTTAAGGTTAGGTTTAGAGTTATGGATTAGGTGCAGTAGGACTAAAAGTCACTAAAGGATTGACTGTTTGATTGTACAGGAGCGGTGAAAAAGTGTTACTGGGCGCTAGCGCTGCTCCTCATGTTGGGAGGAATAACATTCAGCGTTTACGCGCTGACTGCCGCCTATCTCAGCTACCCGGTCAGCGCGGATTTTACAAGATAGTATAGCGACATGCTTCAGGTGTGGCCAAACAGCTATCCGGTCAGTGTCGACATCAGTGTACATCACGAGCGCCAGCTGGTATTTCCCGCCGTCACCATCTGCAACATGAGTCCTGTCAAGAAATCGGCACTGCAGGCGGCGGACCTGAAAGCGACAGCCAAACGCCGAAAGAAACGACTAGTTTCAGGCAGCTTCACTTCCTTCCCAGTGTCATATATGGACGGTAACTAAATTACTAAACCACACTCTAAAACTTCAACTCCCTCATGCATTAAAAAATTAATCGATACGAATTGTCCGACGATGGTGCGAATATTTCATTAGCCAGTGGGCAATAATACACGGTGCAAGTGAGTAAAGAGCTACGTGCGCGTCTAGCGCATGTGGGTGACCATTTTTAGTACATCTTTTAACGAAATTCCGAAGAATTGGTCGCGACATGGCATGGAATCAGCTGCAATTGAACTCGAGTGATTGCGCTCGATGCCGATATGTCTCCAACTGTTCTAATTTTCTGCCTCATGGCGCGGGTCTTAGCCTGCGACGAGCTTGCCTCTTGTTCTCATTTGTAGTATTGTTGATATTCCATGCAGTGATAGCGAATAACGATATTCGTATAAGAACGCATGGTAGTTTTTTGGACTCACGATGTGTAGTCATCTTCTATACATGTAGGAGATTTGCGACTGGTCGGAAGTGAATTATCCAACGAAGGACGATTGGAAATCTATCACAACGGAGTGTGGGGCACTGTGTGCGATGACTATTTCAACGACCAGGAAGCTGACGTCGCCTGCGCTGTGCTTGGTTTTGAGTAAGTTCTCAAACTCCTCCAAACCAAGTAACTTTGACAGCAGTTTAGTTGCGATAAAACGCAATGCGTCCGCGATCTCCGTAAAGAATTATATTTGCGTCATTTGCTCCCAACTTCTTATAAATAATTTCTGTAAGTTTTCGGTATAACGTTACGTAGCTTATTTTTTCTCCGCACCAACTGTACGTTATATTGTTATATTATTAATCTTTGTTCACCAGACAGTCAGTCATAAAGCACAATGAAAATATACACAGATAACACTCGCGGCAAATAAGGAACCTGGACAAATAAGGAACTCAGTTTGTTTGCAAAATCTTGCCAAACAGCTCGTTGTTTGAGGCAAAACTTGTATAAAGTGTATTTTATTTATTTACGTGTTTATTTCATTCAGACGTTCGGGAATCGATCTCGGTAATACATTTGGTGCGGGGACGGGACAGATATGGCTGGACGACGTTGACTGTTTGGGCAATGAAAACGCGCTGGAGGATTGTTTTCACAACGGTTGGGGGTCTCATAACTGCGTACACGGCGAAGACGTTTCCATCAGTTGCTCAACCAACTTGACCGATGTTATCGGTAAGGCCGCAATGACATGTGTACAGCACGACACAATTTGGGGTGTTTTTGTTTGCAATTTAACGTTGTGAGCAAAGGCGCGGTCTAGTGGTTAAAACATCCTGTCCGATCCGTTAGTACTTGGGTGGTCGACTGTCTGCGGACATGTAAAGCATCTCGGTATACGTAACCAACAACCCGGATGGATTTAGCCTGACCACCTCTCCGTGAGTAGGCGCAGTCAGTATCAGCAAATGCCAGGGTGACCGTGCTCGGGCCTAAGCTGGTACACCGAGCGATGCACTAATCCCGTATCCGTGGTTTCGCAGTGTAAACGGGTGCCGGGGAGGATTTTACATAACCGGACGAAATCCGTAGTTTCAAAATACAGTTTTTTTGTATTCACTAATTTTTTGCCGTCATGCATAACTAGGCAAATCTTATTATACGAGAAATTTGAGTTAATGCTCACGAGACGCGCGAAAGCCTATAGCAGTTCCTGTTCGCAAACTCTCAGTCTATCTCCAACCATTTCGTCGCAGTTCATTCTTGGAGTGTGTGCTGAGCCGGTGCACATTTTGGGCAGTTCGGCCAAATCGGTAGCTTTAGACTATGTTAGTGATTACCAACTAAAGTCAGCTTGTAAGGACGCCATATGCATAGCCCCATCTAAGGTTACCCAAATGATTTTTGCTGTTTTAGAGGACTGATATTATTACATCGTCCTTACACACAGTTGTAAACTGGTAAGTTTTTTTTACATATATTATGAATAAAAACGCAGACGCTGCAAAAGTTGTAACAAACAAGAAATTTGAGCTAATGCTCACGAGACGCGCGAAAGCCTATAGCAGTTCCGGTTCTGTAGTTTAGCTAAAAATTGGGGTGTTCACGCTAAGTTAATATACAAATACCAAATTCTCTATCTGGATCGCATAACGATTGTTCCATGGCGCCACCTTGTGAATGATATAGATTTGTGTCGCAGCCCGAAATCGCTAACAAAATCCATAAAACCCCTTATTTTGGGGTTTAAGGTCATTCAAGGTCACTGAATTCGGCGCCAATCGAGAACCAGTGTATGACTTCCTATTAGTGATTAATAGTAACCTAGGCCCTATCTCGCACCGTTACTGATCAGATACAG
>Ga0056128_1003046_pt1 | contig 20318 bp, 12 predicted proteins | sample WorMetLIZISLAND2_FD_71113 | JGI IMG/M metagenome (GOLD analysis project Ga0056128, IMG submission 71113) | Marine gutless worms symbiont microbial communities from Max Planck institute for Marine Microbiology, Germany - Olavius geniculatus... ... | reverse complement strand
AATAAGACAACACAATAAAACCTGTTAAAACACAGATGTAAACCGAACCAAGTCAAAATCGTTTAGTCGAGCTTTAAACATTGCCAGGGATGTGGCTGCAACAATATTTTCTGGGAGAGCGTTCCACATGTTGACAACCCGGTGCCAAAAAGTGCTAGCAATAAAAGCAGATGGGCATGAGAGTTTACAGAGTTTAAACGGTTCCGGGGACTGAATAGTGCTTCCATGGAGGGCACATGTCACTGTGTTATTGCTGAAAAGGTGACTATGACGTATTTGTGAACGTCGTGGGATGTAATTCGGACCAATCACGTGCAGGTATTTAATGTATTGTATTTCTGGGCTGTGCGTTGTGAGTTTTTTCATGTTGATGCCAGTCAAAACAGAATGGTAATCAAGAATTTTACAGCCGACTGTTCGCTTATGGATTGAATTAGTACTGTAGTATAAGAAAAATAATTTAAGTGATGATCTATTGAATTAAAATGCATTTTTGACAAACTGGATAATTTGAGGGCTTTTGGTCTGAGAATGTAGCCTTATCCATTGGCAGGCTACGAGAAGGTCTTAGAAAAACGTTTTGGTAATCCCGGAAAAGTCCTGGAAATATTTGCCGAACCCTTTAATCACATGTAAGTAGGTTGATTAAACAAAACGTGTGTGCGTGTGTTGGTAGGATCGGTTATTTTTTGTGATGGAGTACGTCAACGGCGGAGATCTCATGTTCCAAATCCAGCGAACGCGCAAGTTCGATGAGCAGCGGACTCGGTTCTACGCCGCTGAAGTGACACTGGCGTTGATGTTTCTACACCGACATGGCATCATCTACAGGTCCTGCGCTATTGGCTTTTACGACAAGCTCTAGAAATTAACCATTAATTGCACAATTAATTTTTATAATATTTTGCTGATTAGTAGAATTGTAATTGTTTAAGTTTCGATTAAAGTCATATCAGCGAAAACTGTTGCTGGTTTTAACCAGTTGAGCAATCTGGTTCATTAATATTGATGATATCTGCCTGCACTCGTGTCTTTGCATAACTACAGGGTGTTCCAAAAAAAACGGATACCCAATTTTATTTTTGGGATAACTTCGGTAATTCAGCACTGATTTTAACCATTCTTTCACTGTTACAAGCAGAAATTTATGGCGCGTAAACGTGAAGTTCTTCCGCCTGCCGCATCTTTATTGTGTGACCACATTACCTACTGCCAATATCGGTGTTCAGTGTTTTGTTTTATTGACTAAACTTATCTGTCGATAATATTAAATTATTACTGGTAAACAAAGTAAATAAACACAATATGACGTAACAATAACGTCACAAGGCACTACTGCGAATAAGTAAGTAAGCTTAACTATTTTATGCTATGAAATTGATATCTTTGTGCCTGTTCTCCGAGACCAGTGTAGCTTTGACAGTGTTTGTTTTCCGCGGAAAATTTTGCCAAATTCCGCGTGCTTTCCGAGGGCAAGTTTACAAAATTTCTCGGCTTACCACAGCAAAATCGTCCAAATTCTGCGGCTCACTGCGGTTTTCCATTTATGAGTAAACCGAGCTCTATCCTGTTCAAAAACTTTAGTTTCTGAAGGGTTGTCTGGCAGAGTGACATTGTGTTGAGTTATGCTGGCAACATACAAAGAAAATTAACTAGATTTTTTTGGTTTTAAAAGTGCAGTCTGTTAAGTTGCGTTGCATTTATTTACGATTGTGTCGTATTGCGATAGCTATTAGTAGGCCCACAGCTTTTGGCAGTTTAGTTTGATTTTTCTGTGATAAAAATACGTCATCAAGTCGAAAATCGTACAAATTGCCGAGGAATTTTTAACTTTTGCAAAATTTTGCGGAAATGTCAAAATTTCGCAGCAAAGGAAAAACTCCGTGGCTCAGTTCGAAATTTCGCGGCCCGCGGAAAACTGTGGGCCCCAGTGATCAGCATTTTCCATTATAAGCTGTCATTATCGGACAATGCTGAGTAAATGTAAACTGGTGGTTAATTAACTGAAAGAACGAGAATCTGGCTTTAAAGGATAGTTTAAATACAAAATGTGTTGTGTTGATTTTTGTTATGGGAAGTTTCATTACTGAAATATTCCGTTAAATTGCGACCGCACTGTGCAGAGATCTGAAGCTAGATAATATTCTTCTTGATGCTGAGGGCCACTGCAAGATCGCAGACTTTGGCATGTGCAAAGAGGGGATGTTCCCGGGAAAAACTACGCACACTTTCTGTGGCACGCCCGACTACATTGCTCCTGAAGTATGTTGCTGATGATATCTTCGTTAAATATATGTTGTTCGTCTTTACGTTTACGTAATTAATTAATGATCATATAATTATTTTTATTTAGCAGGTTGTGTTTTTGCTCTGTTTTTCTAATTCGTCACTGAGCTCAACAATGGCTGTTGAACATTTCTGGTGTGGCTCACCAAGGAAGCTGTATCCACAGGGCTTGCTATTTTAGGTGATTGATTGGTCGATTCCCTAAATCGATTGCCTAACCGCCCGCCGTGCGATCGAAAAATTGATCATCTACTCACTGGCCACACTCAATCATCAGAGCTAGGCTCGATTATTGCAACCGCCTCCTGTTCGGTTCAATGGAGTGTAATATGGACCGACTACAGCAGGTGCAGAACAACTTGGCACGTGTCGTCTTACGGGCTTCTCTGTCAGAGAGTGTTACTGTCTTACGGCAAGAGCTGCATTGGCTTTCCGTGAGACAACGAGTTGTCTTTGAGCTGACTATGCTCACCTTCAAGATGAAGAATCTCAGACAGTTGGCATATCTAAGCAGTCTCCTACATGAATATCAGCCCATCAGAAGGTTACGTTCATCCGCAGCTGATTTTCTTCATCAACCCCTACCTACTACTACGTGGGTCATTCGATAAATAAGTTACAAAACAGCCTCGTTCTGTTAGTTTTTTTTAATACTAAAAATCTGAAATATACATTTTGTAGCGAATTTAATTATTCTGAGTAACAGCTGTAAGTTTTATGATGACGACGTCACTGTGACGTCATTTATAAACATTAAATATGGCGACGTTGCCACTGGAATTCTCCCATAACGAATATCGTTCCATTACTGTATTTTTTTGTGGGCAGATAAGACTTAATGCAAATCAGATTCAATTTGAAATGCATCCAGTATGTGATGCATTACAATGATGTGATTACGAACCGAACAGTTCACGTTTGGTGTAAGAAAATGCCAGATGGGCAAACATTTTGTATCATATATCGAGGTGCAGTCAGTCGTTCTTCAGTGGCATGGACAACAGCCAGCAGGCATTTTTGGCATCGGACATTCAGAAGTCTGCTGACAGACAAGACAAACGTTTGAGCGAACTCAGTCGATATGTTGAAAAAGAAAACACTAGTTTTTACGCATTTAAATAGATGGCATTAACTTGTTGAGTTTTTCATTTTTTTCGTTCCTATGCTTTTTGTCACTTGCAAGTTATGATAGATTACTGGTTGGGATAATAATGCACTTGTAGACTGTGTTCTGTGAACAGATGCACATCATCAAAACAATTTCTACACATGTTTAAAATAAAACTAACAGAATGATGCTGTTTTGTAACTTATTTAGCGATAGACCCTTGTACTTTTTCGTCTCGTATCGTTTTTTTCTCTGTTGCTGCTCCTAATCTCTGGAACAAACTGTCTGCAAATATTAGATTAGCTAGTTCTTGTGAAACATTTAAATCTAAACTAAAAACCGAACCGTTTACCGCCGCTTACCTCAGTACCTAGGACAAATCAGCACCAACGCAGCGCTTCTGATTCACACTTAACTTTGTGACAATGATTACAATAATCAGAATGTTTTTAGATTTAGATTAGATTAGATTCTTTTCTTCTTTCGATAATGTACAGATCTTCTTGCGAGTAATGTCGTACATTACTTGTACTCTTGGTCGATTGACGCAAATTTGCGGCATGCTTTCAGTCTGTCGTGGTTTGCTAATTGAATCAGTCAATCAATCATTAATATTTGTATAGCGTCCCCTACAAAGTCCTGAACGGCAGCGCTTATCAGCTAAAAACACTAGGCCTAAAATATATTTGAAATGCAAACTTCAGCAGGCATAAACAATGCGACTACTTTTCCCCCAAAATACTGTGTTTTCTACTGTTTTTATCAGGCATTTTGTTCACAAATTTTATTTGTATCATTGCTACTCTGTTACATACATTTTTTTGTTGTTGTAGATCTGTGTACATGTAAGCGCTGATTGAACGTAAAGAGTGACATTGGTGGGCTTTAGTCCATTCTATCCACAGATGGAAGCAGGATGTTTTGTAAAAAGTTAGGGATGAAGCTAAGGGAATTTCTGCATTGCACATAAAAGAATCAATGTGTTGCCGTGAAATGCAATTGGGAGCCCAAAATTTGTTTTAAAAATGCATTTGCAACCGGATCTTTGCCTGTGACTTCTGTAGTCCCTTTCCGTAGGCTTCTAATTACGTTTTTTGGAGAGGAAGAGAAAGAAAAAAGTGGGAAGTAAACAGGTGAAAAAGAAAAGGAAAAGGAAGAAGGAGTAAATGAAAGGAGCAGGTTGGTGCTACTTGGGGTGGTTGCTCCTGGCGCTGTAAGGGAAGAGACCCCTAATCTTAGCATCTATACACCATCGATCACCTATCCTGTGCGATGCGATCAATTTTTCAAACGCCTCTTATTTTCAGATGGCAAGCCCTGTGTGTCCATACTCAGTTATTGAAAAATGCAGTTGTCATTGATGTATAAATTGCAAATAGATTTTGTTCTTAGTACGTCAGTGGTGTCTGAGAATGCTGTTAGGAATCAGTTGGCACCAGCATGTGCGCAACGACAAAGTCAGAAGGTTAACCAAGCAACCCCATCTCTCAGCCATAGTCCAGTCAAGGCGCCTGTCCCTGCTCGGACACATTGCACGAATGCCTGATGAAACAGATGCAAAACAGATCTCAACAGCTTCCCCCGCAGGAAACTGGACGAGACCACTGGGACGTCCTCGTATTACGTGGATGAAAACCATTCAGCAGGATCTGAAATCCAGCGACCTTAATATGGACGACGCAGTTGACTTGGCTCAGAATGGTCCAATCTGGAGATTGATGTCTACGTTCGGCGCTACGCACTCTTGATGGTGCTTGCCAGAAATGATGATGATGACATCAGGTTGCAGTGTATGTGGTGTGGGCTGTAATTACAGATTCTTCAAGAGCTGGAGTACGATGCTTCAGTGGATTGGTGGGCTCTGGGTGTTCTCATGTACGAAATGATGGCTGGCCAGCCGCCGTTTGAGGCCGACAGCGAGGACGATCTCTTTGAGTCCATTCTGCATGATGATGTTCTCTACCCAGTCTGGCTCACCAAGGAAGCAGTGTCCATACTTAAAGGGGTGAGCGAATTGTTACAGCATTTGTTGTTATCTTTGCTGTTATTGTTTTTGGGTCTGTCCATCTGTCGGTTTGATTTTTTCTCAGCTAGTTCCGTCAGAAAGTTGTGAAGGAACGTTAGTGAAAGTTTCTGGATGATCGGAGTGTTGCCCAGATTAACTTCTGGCGTAGTGTTGGTGGCGTAGCATAGTGGTTAGAACGTCGGTCCTGGCCGGCGGACTTTCCTTATCTTGCGCTAAACTGATGGATGGCTGCTTGGCCACTTTGTGGGTAAAGCGTCTGCTATCGGTCAACCAACAAGGCCAACTCAGCCTGCCATCCCTCTGGGGTCGGTTAAATGAGTAGTAACCCATTATATTGGTTACGGAAGGTGGGGACCTTTGTACAGCTGACTGGGCTGCCTGGCCGGCTGGTGCGCCAGCCTGTGTTTGCAGGCTGCATGCGGCGGCTGTGCGATCGACGGCTCTGGTTAGTGATGAAAAGCGCATTAGAGGTGTACGTCGTACACGACGATGCGCTATACAAATTGACAACCTTTACCTTTACCTTTCTGCTGGTAATCCGGGTCTAGGTCCATTCCCAGCATCCATATAGTAATGCAGAATTCTGCATCTAGGTCTCAAGAATTTTCTTAGAAGATTTTTTGAGTACCATTTTGATTCCAGTCGACATGCAACAGTAAAAAATGACAATTTTTCACTCTTGTGAAATAGTAAATATTTATTAGTAAATAGTAAAATAGTTCGTTTATTTTAACAAGGCATATTCGATGATGTTGTGTGACAAGCACTATGCGAGCACCTTGCATTGTCAGATGAAGATGAAAATTTTTGTATTATTTAGAAACAAACTGAGATGTACAGATGTTTTTCTTAGTTTTTTCTGAGTCGAATCAGTGATTGAAAACAAGCCTTATAGTATCCTGAATTTGTAAAAGTGACCGAAAATGAACAGTATTTGCACATTGTTCTGTATGTACACACTACATGCTGGTTTTGCATTATTTTTAGTATGCAGGATGGATTTTTTTATTTTCTGCTTGTACATTTTGTGACAGTGATGAACTGGTCATGTCCTGGGGTCAAAAGGTAAAAGGTTAAAAGTACACAAAGCTGAGCAGTGTGCATTAAACTTCCAGTCATTCAGCTCAAAGTTAACAACCAATTTTTATGCCTTCACCAACACGTAGCGCGGCCGGAAGCATTATGTTTTCAGAGTGTTCGTTCGTGTATCCTTGCATGCGTGAGTCCCGAACAAACCTTGTTAGCATGATATCCTGGGTATTTGTTGACAGAATTTGACCAAACTTTCACCATTAAGAGACTTTGGGGCAAGGATGAATGCTTCAGATTTTGGGGTCAAGAGGTCAAGGGCCAAGGTCACGGTGGGGTCAGATATGTTGGTGGAGGCATAGTAGTTGATGGAGTCGTAACAACTATTTAGTTTGGCTTGTCGGGAGTTGGCGTTGTATAGTCTGTGCGTGGTTGTTTTGCAGTTTATGACCAAGAGTCCTGTCAAGCGGCTTGGCTGCGTTAAGGCTCACGGTGGCGAGCGAGCCATTCTTGTCCATCCATTTTTCAACGATAAAATCGACTGGGAAGCATTAGAAGAGTGCAAGGTGAAACCGCCCTTTAAGCCGAAAATTGTGAGTGTATTCTTATTTTTACTCATGGTGTAATTACTCGATTACTGTCAAGATTTACATTTACAGTAAAACTTTGTTATAATGGACTTGGGTTAAAACGTACACTCCATTACAACGTACTGACTTATACGGTCTGTCAGCTTCCTATTCTTTATCATAGGACGTCTGCTGGATATAATGTACTCGGCTATAATGTATATAACATTACTTTTGAACGTTGTAGGCGGCTGCTGAAGGTGTATCTGTTCGTTTAGGCTGTGGCGCATTGTGACTTTTTTGCTTAAGTGCGCCGAATATAAGTACTCGTACTCATTCACTCACTCACCCTCGGTTATTACAGCTGTCACTTACCGTCCACAGGCCAGCAAATGCTCTGTATACAACGGACTGTATAATGGACCACCCAGCTAGCACAGCACGGCACGATCTTTCACCTAACATGAACACAACCACAGACACTGAGTCACGCACCCAGTCTTCCAGGGCGTTGATGTTCCAGGGATGCAGCGACTGAGTGAGTAGCCCAGTGGGGGCAGGGCAACTAGATGTCAATAGACATGGGTTTTGGCTGGCGTGTACCTGTAAACTGATCCGTTTATGACCAGTGAACTGCCTCTTAACACATTCACTGGTGTGGCCAAATCACTCATACTGTAGACTGTAGCCGACCTGCCGTTATCTCACCTGCTGCTAGCAGACATCACGTTTGGTGAGTATGCCGTTAGCGATGAGAACGTGGAGACGTGTGAGCAACCGACCGACGATGACATCGTCGCTGCAGCTAAGCTAGGCAGCGCTGCACCATCAGATGTGGAGAAGGAGTACAGATACGTACACTGTATACCAGAAGAAGGATCTGACGTTTGATAGGTGCATTTGGAATACGTGTATTTACATTGCTAATAAAAGTATGAACTTTGCTCTTTTTGGTTACAACGTACCTCGGATATAACATACTAATTTTTCCGGTCCCTAGAAGTACATCATAACGAAGTTTTACTGTATTTTGACAAGGCGTTTTAGATGATTTGCACTTGAAGGCATTGATGTGTGATGCATCAGCTGTAGCTTCGTCTTATTCACGTCAGAGGTTTACTGCTGGGTGAGAGAAAAAGTACTTAATGTAATTCAAAAGTGATGCTGTGATGTAGTGGATAACATAGCTAACGTGGTAGCTGGGAATGTGACAAACTTCGTATTTGCATTCTACAACATGCGAATATTGATCAGTTTTCAGCTATTTGATATTCGATGAATAGTTGGAAACATTTCTGGCGAATGCAGATATTTTATTTTACTCAGCTTGATTGAACTTTGTTAAGCTTAGATAGAAGATACTAACTGAAGATAACAGTAAACACCCTCGATGTTTCATTTTCTTAATGGAACATGACTGACTGATCTTTGCCTTAGATACTGACTTAGGGCCTGTTGCACCAATGTCGTTCAACTTTGAACCCGGGTCAAATCTGAATTTGAACCTAGTTCAGCCGTAAATTGCATTGCACCAAAGCGGTTCAAGAGTTGATCTCCATTCAATTCTGAACTACCATCTGACCACCGATCAAATTTTGATCTCGGTTTAACTTGCGGTTACGCATGCGAACTAGACGATGAATGTTCTCCGGGATACTATTGCTGCAAAGAAATTGTCTGATTTGAATCCTATCCTTCCCAAAAAACTTCTTTGTATAGAATTATAAGACCTCTAATGAAATTATACTAATGTTAATATGTTAATTATACTAATATGTTAGATTTTTACCATTTTTGTTTTATGTTTTTTTGCCCAATAAATTAACAAATAGATGAATAAATCGCATTTTCGGTGGCGATGTTTCGTTGTTACAGTAAACATACGAACGAACCCTTACCACAGCAACAAAAACTCTTTCATATCGATTTATAAGACTTCCAATTTAATTATACTTGTGATCGGGATATGCCAGATTTGTGCTATATCGGTTTTCTGAGGCGTTTTTGCTGGATAAATTAATTAATGGATAAATAAACGGCATTCTAGAGTGGCGATGCGCCGTTGTTTCGCCGTAGCTATGGTAAACATATATCTTGACAACGGACGTAGAATAATTAATGAGTAACTATTGGAACACAAAATGCGTATTTTCGGAACTTTAGTATGCAACTATTAATGCGAAAATTGTGTGATAACTTCAGGGAAGCTTAAAATTTGAACAAATTACTGCCAATCGGTGCTGGACTGTTTCGTAAGCATTAGCATTAGCGTATGTGACTGTGACGTCACTGTAGTTGGCCTACGGGCTGAGCCCGGCTTGACCAATCAGCGTCGTCCACGGTATAACCACGGCCGACGACGGCCGTTCAACTGAACGGGGTCAACTTGGTGCAACATAATTCAGCATGAACTCGATTCAGCTTTTGATCTAGGTTCAGCTGAACCAAGATCATGAACGACGTTGGTGCAACTCGCTTTTAACTGACTTAACAGTGAACTACTTAGGATGTTTCGCTTTATGCAAATACTGGTATAGTGAAGTTTTCTCGAGGCTGAATTAGTGTTCACGTTTGCATTTATTATTTGATGAATAGTAAAATTGATATTCGCATTAGACAAATGCAAATATTTTTTTGCTTCGTCACATCTCTAGTAGTAGCTCTATGCTGGGCCTTGTGAGCACTTGGATGGGTGACTGCCTGTGACAGATAAACCATCTTAGTATGTTCCCATGTCAACTCAGCCTTCTAACCCTCCAAGGTAGTTAAATCGATTTCCAGCCTGACTAGCTGAGGTTAAGGCCCGATGCATTCACCCATTTTGGGTGCTAGGTAACACTGATCCCATACAGCAGGTGACACTCCATGCTCTGATATGGGTTTGCTATCAAGTTGTATTTATCCTTTTAAAACCCTTTAGTTGAAGCTGTAAAACAGTTTGTGTCATGTCTGCTGATCGTTGTGTTATTTGCCATAGAAATCGCGAACTGACACGGCAAACTTTGACAAGGATTTTACGTCGGAGGAACCGACGCTGACCCCGGTCGACCCTGCCATCATCAAGGCCATCAACCAGGAAGAGTTTGCTGGGTTTTCCTTCATCAACGATGACTTCGGGAAATTCCAGCCATCATCAACGGTGGTGGCAGCAGTGTCGACGCCCAACACTCGGCCATGTGACACTGAACAGCCAGCATCACGAGACAGTCAGCCCGCTGCGGTACCGGTGGTAGCTGCTGCACCAGTGAAAGTGCCCCCAGAGTCCGAAGCTTCCAACTACGAGCAAGCCAAGGCAGAGGCTACGACGACCGAGGCACTGCCTACAGCAGTGAGTGCTGAGTGATAACTGGCTAGAAGGCATGACTCGTGCTGTTCGACTACCGCGTTGACTGACTTGACTCACTCTCAGCAACTTCCAGACAACTACATTCGCTGCTACGTTTCGTTAGTTTGTCATCGTCCTTTCATCATGAGTCGAGTTTGTCTGTGGTTCGTCAGGGGCCTCTATTTCCCTTGAACCTCTGGAGCAAGTGCACCCTCTATCCCTGCTCTTCTTCTTATTAGTCCGCCCGAAAACGATAGTTTTCGGAAGGACTTATGTTTTAGCCCAGATGTTTTATTTTTTATTTTTTCTCCACTCGCGAAATCTCCGAGATGCGTGGGCCGACCGGCGCGAAATTTTGCACGATGGTCAGTAATAGGCCCTATTTTATAATGCCGGTCTAAAATTTTGGGGCACACACCCCAAAAAAATTTCAGGGGCCAAAAACATGCAAAATTTGGCCCGATTTCGGACGACTTCGAAGTTTGGTGGCGAATATCTCCGAAACGGACGAATATATTCAAAATCGGATTTTTATTCCGTCTACCGCGATTCCTCCTGTGTTAGGCGAAACAAGTCCAGTGAAGTTTGGTCTAGTGACCTTGGAGATCTCGATGTTGAATCGTACCCCCCAAAGTGCATTTTTTGGAAGAACATATTTCGGCCCCTAGGGGCTGCTGCGCCCCCAAATTTTTACACGCGCTAGAGAATGACCAAATCTTTCTAGCGCACCTCCCATCGGGGATGGCGGCCCCCTTTACAACTTTTTTCAAAGGGGGGTCAAAAATTGGCTTAAAATGTAGCGTATTAGACAAAGGATTTTTAGAGTCAAAGGGAGTAGCTTCATGAGACTTTGCCACGTGAAGTGCTGCTAGATGGGGGTGATAATGCGGGTACATCTTTTAGGGAGCACTGCCCCCTTAAAATTTGGGAGTGCAAAAAACGCGCAAAATTTAGTACGTTTAACGACAACTTTCGACTTTGAGCGCAAATATCTCTGAACTGCATAGGGCTATCGACAAGTGGTAAACGGCGTTATCAAATACGGTTAATTCCGCGTTGAATAAAAAAAATTGTGTGAACTTCAGTCCACTAACATCAGAGATTACGCGGCTAATGTTTACCCACCAAAACCAATTTTTTTCGGAAGGCCATATTTCGGCCCCTAGGGGGTGCTGGGCCCCCAAATTTTTACATGCGCTAGAGAATGACCAAATCTTACTAGCGCACCCCCCACCGGGACGGCGGCCCCCTTACAACTTTTTTCAAAGGGGGGGTCAAAAATTGGCTTAAAATGTAATAAATTAATTATAACTTTGGAGTTAGGGGGTATAGCCCGACGAAACTTTGGCACTTGACGTGTCTCTATGTTGGGGTGTTAACGCAAGTACAAATTTTGGAGGCACCGCCCCCTTAAAATTTGGGAAGGCAAAAAACGTTTAAAAATCGGTGCGATTTACGACAACTTTCGAGTTTGAGCGCAAATATCTCTGGAACCGATGGAGCTATCAACATAGTCTAAATGGCGTTGACGAGAGCGATTCTTTCAGCGTTGAACAAAAAAAATTTTGTGAAATTCGGTCCACTACGAACAAAGTTATAAGCGCTCATGTTGACCTACCCTAAGTCGACAATGCGCGTTCTGCGTATGCCAATGCATTTGAGTTCGGGCCACGTGACTTTGATGCCGGGGAAATTCTCCCCCCCTCTTTTACTTTCCCTAATTTCCCCCAATCGGGCTTAGGGCGCCGGGCAGACTCACGTTGGGCTTTGCCCCAAATTTCTAGTTCTGAAAGGCTGGAAAATCTCTCTTGCCTTACTTCTGTGATTGAGCATTTGCTGCAAGATTTAGGACGTCGCAGTGTTTTTCCATCGCAACATTCGTGTCACTGGGCTGCAGAAGTTGATGCTGGTGATGTTAATGTTATTGCACTGAGTTTGACTCTGACCAGCAGATTTTTTGTAGCACATTCAATATATTCCATTAGTCAACTCTTTTTATCTCATTCTCTTTGTGGATTCTGCTCGAAGCAGTTCCATTGGCCAGGATATCCCTGCGGACTATTGGTATTTCGTTATGTCATGTCTCTTTCTTACGTTCTTTGCAGTGCTTCAGTGGAAGTGACTTTTATTAGAAAAGGCTTTTGAGACATTTTGTGACCATCATCGGGACAGTTTTGCACGGGCGGTTATTTTACAACGATAATTTTGTTTACAGATTTTAACGGTTTTTATCGGCTTACCCACTTTTCATAATTGAGGCATGACCACATGGTAGCATATTGTTTATGATCATGCGTTTGCTGATTATCTTATTTAATGTACCTTATAACATGCTGCATATGCAGGTGCCAAGTCATTATGTCAATATTGTGAAGTTAAAAACTCATAGCTATGTGGTTAACACCCCACTTGGCAGTCGGTGTGATGTTACTGTTTTTGCTGTTGTTGCCTGGTCCGAAATTGCAGAGCCTGAAAATATTTAGGTTAGAAATCATGGCACATGAGCACTCATATGTGTTGTTGATTGGCAGCTGATAGTGCTGCACGTTTTTAATCTTTAAACAGTTTCCTTTTTAAAACCAGTGGCTGAAATTTCTTAGTTCCTGATCTACTTTTTATCTGTCACCACGGTAACTGGAATGCGTTAACTGTCCGTAATCTCGCTCCGGTCGAGCATGATAGTATGATGGTTGGAACATGTCTCATATCTGTTTATCACATGTGCCATGCACAACAATGTCTTGATATAAACACATTTTATCACGTTAAGCTTGCATAATTCACTCCTGATCATGTCAAAACATATACTTAATAACCTTGCAGCAAATTGCCAGTGTTTGTCCATTATTATGCGAATACCTGTAGATTAAAGAACTTAAAGTCCAAGTCGCATCAGTTTACGTAACTGTTATAAAGCGCATTATGTTATAAGCATTGGCTTAATCAAATGTTAATTTGTCAATATTTATTAATCTTCCTGTTGCCAATGTTATCTTTTACTGTAAAAATAAAGTTTAAAGTGGACAAATGTGACGAAACTGTGACGTTACGAACAACTATTAGCGACAATGCAGCGTTTGACAGAATTTGAATGCTAGCAGCATCAATGTAGCGCAGTACTGAGCGAAAAGACTTCACTTGCATTTCGAGAAGTCGCTGTCGTACCGAAAGTAGGTCGATGGTATGCCCTTTCCGTTGCACCAATCTCCAACAGATTCCGACTTTCGCTTCCGGAATGCAAGCGAGTTCCCCTCTCTGAGTGTGCGCTGCATCAACACTATGGCCAGCTCTTGGCATTTAAACTTTCTCGTATGCTGAAATATATGCTATAAACAAAGCGTTGTTCGTGACATCACAGTTCCACTCGCACAACATTATTTTTATTCAAATTAACGTAAAGCGATGTTTTTATTTAAAATGATCAGCGTATTATTAATTAGTATTATATTCTACACATATTTAGCCAATATCGTTTTTTCGTGCGACTTGCGCTTTAAGCTGTGCCACAAAAAATACCATCTATGCTTTTAACAGTTACTCTATGCAAAATAGGAAAGGAATTTTGGTTTTGAAATCTTGGCTTGTCACTGTGCCGTTTTTGTTTTTTGGTTAATGCTGCTCTTTGCACCAGTTGTACATACAGTGTTTACAGTTATGTGTTATCCCACTTTTGACACATTGAGCAGTTAGAAGTAGATCATCCTCTTTTCAGCTGTCTGCACTCTGCGTGATCACCATAATGTGGTTCTTATTGACTTTTGTTTTGTTAAATTTTTGTTACAAGATAATTGAATTGTCGGTACGATGCTATTTGGTGATTAATGTGCACTTTAGAACTGTGGGCATTGTGGCTTTGAACTTACTGCATAGGTTTAAATGGACAGTAGGCAAAGAAAAGAACTAAAAAATGAAAGTATTCGAGCGTTAAGATCTGATAAGTAGCGTTATAGTTAATGAATTATAATCCAAGTAAAACATTTTGTAGCATATATTTCATTATTTTGGTCTGTTAGAAGTGTTCATCAAAATTCATTTCTATTTTTTTTAGTTTTTTGTACAATGGCAAATTTTGCATGGATATTTCCAGCGATACTGCAAGACTTAAAAAGTTTCATCTACTTGAACTATTTTGTTGAAGTTATTTGATCATTTCCTGGGAAATATTCTGCAGTATTTTCTGCGGTGACGCTTGCAGTCTGGACAGCGGCTTTTAATCTGTTCCATTTCTTACAGTACGGTCGTTTTATTGAACTGCATGGAATATATATTGCAGCTTGTTCGCAAGATCTAGTCTGTGTCGAGTGGGTGTTTGCGTACGTGATTCAGTATACTGACTACAATGTACCGATGCTTCAGTGTTAATGCACTATTGTGCACCGTTATTGCATACATGTATACATTATTATGTCGATTATTTGTGGCTGTTGTGATTTTGTTAATTTATTGGTTACATGTAGATGTAAATATTTGTGAGATTATATCTGTATATGTGTCTGTGTGTTTGCATATACCGTTGACATCTTAAAATAAGGACTGACAGCGGCCGTTCTTGGGTCCGCAAACTTGGGTCCATCGGTATTTTCAGTTACCTCCGCCAAGGAGGTAATGTTTTTGCCAGACTTTGTTTGTTTGTCTTTCTCTGTGTGAGCAAGATAACTCAAAAAGTTATAGACGGATCTTTCAGAAATTTTGAGGATATGTCAGGCATGGCACAAACTACCAGTGATTCAATTTTGCGGGTGATCCGGCAGGAATCCTGGATTCTGGATCACTTTGAAATGTTCGTTACCATTGCGTTAAAGGGGGCATAAGGGAACCGCTGGCAGAGCGAAGATGGTGACGCCACCTGGCGAATAGCTTTGCCTTGGCGGAGGTGTCTGCGGGCTATGACTGCTTTCTAGTTTTTTACTATAACTTAGTTTTTTTACTACAACTTTGTTAAACGTGGCCCGTTTGCTACAAAGTTTTGTACACATATTGCCAGACAACGTAAACAAATGCTGCAAATTTGATTACTTCTACTTTCTCGTGTGTGCATGTATTGTGGCTAAACTGTACGTCAGTATTTTTAGTTTAGCGACAATATATGCTCACACAAGAAAGTAGACATCATACAGTAACCAAATTTGCAGCATTTGCTCACTTCGTTACACTGTGTGTGCAAAATTTTGTAGCAAATGGACCACGTTTGACAAAGTTGTACTGAAAAACTAAAAATACCGATGGACCCAGGTTTGCGGACCTGAGCATGGCCGCCGTCAGTCCTTATTTCAAGAGGTTTATGGTACATACGTAAGTGTGCTTGAAATCGTGCGGAAATTCGTGTGAGAGTTTCCGGCATGGTGGCAGCGCTGGTTTTGCCGCTGTTTTAATCAGTTCTCTGTGGCCAAAGGTTGTTATGTATGTGCGTCTGATTTTGTGCTTAAACTGTGTTACTCCAGCTGCTGCTTTACGATCATTGTCAAGCAATGAGGCTTCAGTGTTGTAAAGTTATCGGCAGCGAATGAACGTGCTAGTCGGCCGAGTCCAATGAATTTTTGTGCCAATCTGCACGTTGCGAGCACGATTGATTATCATAATTTGTGACGGTAGCACTTAAACTTTGTGTATTGTCGTTAGTGCTGCATTTTAATCGCAGTCGGTCCACTGTTAAGACATTAATCACAATTAAAATAGTTAGAACACGATTGGAAATTTAATCGCTGTACGCATTTTCACACTTCCTTGGTGCCTGCAGTTTGAATTCTGTGTCGGCTCCATGAAAGCTGAAAATTTTGAGTTTACTGAATCTGACTGAAAAGTGTAACTGAAGTTGCATTAATGATTTCAGACTTTTTGTCGATATTAGTAGCAAACTAGCATGCTAGCGTATCTGTGGAAATTAACTTATTTTACTTTGTTTCTGCTGTCAAAAACGTTTTGTTTTTCATTATTCACTGCGCATTTAATTGTGATTGATATTTTTTGTTGCACGGTTAACTGCGATTACAATTTTTTTTAATCGTTTGGCAGCACTGATTGTTATTGTATGTTCCTTGCAGTTACAGTGTACGAAGACATATGAATGTGTCTCGGCTGCCAAAAGTTGTTGCCGATCGCTGTTTTTATCTAAGCCTGTGGTTGTTTATGTTACTGTTTTGTGCTTTCTTTTGTTGCTACAATGTACAGTGACGGCACTTTGATGGAATAATGCCGATTAAGTTAAGAGTTACCGCCAAAACCCCACTTAGGTAACAGTTGATCATGCAGTCGTTCCTTCCCATAGTTGTGCCTCAGATCGATTCTGGTGAGAAAATTATTCTTACTGTTATATGTTATTTATCATTATTTTCTTGTTGTTGTGTCTGTTGTGACTTCTGCCAAAGATTTGTTGTATGTGTAATGTTAGTATTTTTGTATTTACTTGATGTGCCATTTTGTTACAGTTAGGCTATAGTATTCTGAGTTGTTTATCTCTGTAGGGTTTACAGCGTACACAGATGACTGGGTATATGCGTTGTGGGTTTTAAAAGTTGTGGGGAGGAAATTGCGTTTTTCTAACAGACATTTTTAACACCAGACATTTTTATAGGTGCTCATAATTTTGAATTTTGCTGGCTCCTAAATTCTCCCAAAATTGGGGATTTTCAGTCCCAACTTTTGTAATTTTGGGTAGTGAATTTTTATGAGGAATTTTGCAATTGGCTAAAAAGGGGGGGCTATTACCCCTCCCCTGCTGCATGTTGCTACACCACTGCTGGCATCTCACACTATGAGCATACAGATTTTAGCTTATTTATCGAAAAGCTCCTTTTTAGTCCCACCGTCAGTATCTTGACACTGTTTGGTTGGGCAACAGGAGGGGAGAACTGTCTTAGAAAATCTTTTTCTAATATATTTATTTTTTGCTGACACAGGGAAACTAAGTTCGCCTGGAAAATAGCCATGATGTCAGTTTTTGTTGGGTGTACCTTTATTTTTACGTACCTTTATTTAGTGGTCAGTCAGCCAACCAACCACTCTTTTGATCTGTACATTGGTATAACCAGCAGTTGTTATATAATGTGCCATATGTCAGTAAAATTAAAATTTAAAAACTGAAACTGAAGTAACTGAATTTGAAACATGTTTTACTACGAAATGTTTATGATTTTTGTTACTGTGCTTGTAAACTTTTACGGTGTTGAGCTGGATTTTGTGATTTTTTAGCAAAGTGGAGTGTAGGAATGATTCGTTCCCACAGTCTAAAGTTGCTTTGACTTTTTTCCAGGTAACCTGTGTGTATCAGGGTAGAAATTGAGGGAAACTATTGGTGTTTCTATGTAATGCTTCCAGTATTTTCTTTTCTCTGAAACAATTTTGGGGGTGGAAGTTGATAAAGTAGATGTGTTAACTGTTGATAACAGCAGCGTCAGAATAGTGGAAGATAGGCTACGTAGATTTGCATAATTTGCAGTGCTTTTTTTACCGATTTGCAATTAGATGAAATTCTACAACTTTCAGGTATTAGTTATTGTTACTGATTCAGCATATTATATGAATTAGTTCAAAGACACAGAAGGATAGTTTCCCATTATTAGGCTTTGAAGACGTGATATATGCAACGACCACTGTCAGTACGTCGGACTTTTCCTTGGGATAGGTAGTTGTGACATAAGGGGACTGAGTTGTTTTCAGGCTACTGTTGTCACAAGTCTGTTTGATTTTGCCAAGGCATTTTTGATGCATGTAGAGCTGTTTTGGAGCGATCGATTACCTTTGCTAATGAGTTTTCAGTCCGCTTGTGTATTGCAGCTATTACATCTCAACATCTTGGCGGCATTATTGATTGTTGCATTAATTGCTTGCACGATTTTTACCTTACCCTCGCCGAAAAAGGTGGGTGTGTTTTTGCCTGAGTATGTGTGTGTATGTCTGTCTGTTTATGTATGTCATAAAAAGTTAGAAGTGAATTTGGTGAACTTTTTAGGGAAGGGTTGTAGCCAGAGTAACAAGTGGTCCGATTCTTAGTGACGATCTGATAATTAGTAAGTGATACAGCATTTCGTATCAAGTTGGTTTTTTTAAAGCCAGGTGGCAGCAGCAGTCTTGGCGGAGGTCTGATTTTGTAACTGCACTCGCCACATGTCGTGTTTTACAGTATGTTTCTGTGTTACCATGCAGTTGAATGGAGAACATACATGATAGGTCAGTTTTGGCCAATGACAGTGTGTAGTTACGTGTTCTGTGTTTGTACTGAGCTTTAACCTGATTCAGGCACGTTTCAGTGCGTCTGTTCTGTGCAATGCATAAATTGTTCGACTTCACGTTTTGACGGCAGCCTTTTACTGAGTTAAAGTTCGTTCTATGATCAGACTTAAGTCAAAACGTGAAGCGATTTCACTGAGACTTTTGCCGAGTCAAAACTTTGGTCTAAGGCTGAAGTTTCTATTTAGAGCGGTCATAGTACAGACTTAGACTAAAGTTACCGTTAAGCCTAACTAGCCTGACTTGAGTTTATCAAATTGCATGGATGAGATAGCTTAAACCTTCAGGGCTTGCTTTCACTGAGTCTGAACCCACTTCAACTTTTTGAAACTGTTGTTGATCCAAAACATTAAGCGTGGAACTTAAGGTTTCGCTCAGCAAAAGTCCGAGTCAGAAAGTTAAGTTATGCCATTGTTTGTCACAGTGTGTCACCGCTGTAGTCTTTGACATTCAGACGTGGAATCGGCTGTAATCACAAGATACGATAATGCAGAGCGTTGACTTTCAAATTTTTGATGTTGCTCTGTTTTATTATTATATTTTGATTTGTGGTAGGTGTTTCTGAAGGAAAGTTTTACACAATGGTGGAAAACAATTAATCGCTAATGTCTTATGATCAGAGCATTTTTCTTGGCTTATTGTTGATGCTATAGTATTGTTATTTACTGATCTGAAACAAATACTACAATATGTCATAATGCCAATATTATTACTTTTAATGCCATAGATGTTCGCATTGGAGTCATTGGTAGTGTTTGCGTGAATATTTAACTTCGTATCAGAATTTCTATGGAAAAAAAACTGTTTTTTTTTTCGATTTGCTAGTGATGGTTCTTGGTGCTTATTGCAGTATTAAATGCCTTGTTATTTTTGGGCATACACAGATCGGTAACAGAAGCTTCACTGGACTGTGGCTGTGGAATAATCTGCCTGTGAAACTTTTAGTGAGGAACACAATCATTTTAGATTAGTTTAAACGCCTGCTGAAGACGTTTCTCTTTGTGGCATTGTGGCTTATTTGTTTATTCGTGCCGATTTACGTGTTTACATGGCAAACATTTCTGGGCAAATTATGGAAGGTGTTGAGTGGTTATTTATGATTCTGGACAAGATCCATGGATCTTGTCCAGAAAAAAATAATTTAGCCCAGTCTGACACCATTTGAGCCTTTGACTTCAACAAATTGCCGTTGAGCCGATAACCCCGTTCTACCCATGTGCCCCTGAAATGACACTGGAAATGTGTCAGTGGCCGGTGCACTGCTTTTTTTGATTTGTGCGTAAAGTGAATAGGCCACACGCATTGCAGCAGCATATATGGTGACCCGTAAAAATGTGGCATGTACTCGCTTTTTGTAGATATTGTCGGAATTAATGATTAGTATCAGGTTCATTACAGTGAATGGCCAGTCGCTCGTGTTGAACGCTGTTGAGCAGTTGTGTTAAGTACTGCTGATATACAGGGTGCACCAAAAAAAGTAGCCCATTAAAGTTTTTCGCCGTTTTTTGAGCAACCGTTTGGAATTTTAATTTGAAATTTTACGGGTTTACTTAAGGAAACGTTCCAAGTGAAATATGATTCTGTTGAAAAAACGACGAAATTATAGGCTTCTGAACATGACCGCCTGCTGATTTTTAATATTTAAGCTAAAATGTTTCGGCTAAAAATGCTATTCAATTTTTGAAAACCGGTTACCACATTACTGCCGATGACGTCACAGTGACGCTTTGACGAACAGTAATTTATTTT
>Ga0056128_1003042_pt1 | contig 20328 bp, 23 predicted proteins | sample WorMetLIZISLAND2_FD_71113 | JGI IMG/M metagenome (GOLD analysis project Ga0056128, IMG submission 71113) | Marine gutless worms symbiont microbial communities from Max Planck institute for Marine Microbiology, Germany - Olavius geniculatus... ... | reverse complement strand
GTAAGGGGGGCCGCCGTCCCCGGTGGGGGTGCGCTAGTAAGACTTGGTCATTCTCTAGCGCGTGTAAAAATTTGGGGGCGCAGCACCCCCTAGGGGCCGAAATATGTTCTTCCGAAAAATTCGCTTTCGGTGGGTTTAATTCCACATCTAGATCTCCAAGGTCACTGGACCGAACTTCACCGTACTTGTTTCGCCTAACGCGGGAGGCGTCGAACGAGTAACTCACCGATTTTGAATATCTTCATCCGTTCCGGAGAAATTGGCCGCCAAACTTTGAAGTCGACCGAAATCGGGCCAAATTTGGCATGTTTTCGGCCCTTAAATTTTTTTGGGGGAGGTTCACCCAAAATTTCGGCCCGGGATTATAAAATCGAACATACTTAGGAGCATCGTGCAAAATTTCGCGCCGATCGGCTGACGGAGCTCGGAGATTACGCGGCGGGAAAAAAATAAACCACAGCAAAACAGAAGTCCTTCCGAAAACTATCGTTTTCGGGCGGACTAACAAGTGGGTTATGCTTATTTAGTAATTCTAAATGATTAACTTGTGTCTGTTGTTTACAGGTCAGCGAGGTATAACCGGAGCGACTGGTTTCACGGGTATTGCCGGAGACCGAGGAAGTGATGGAGCAATTGGACGGGCAGGGGATAGAGGTCCACAGGGTCCTGTTGGACGTCCCGGATCACCCGGTGATCAGGGATCCGTCGGTTTTACCGGATTCACTGGTGGTACCGGTCCTTCAGGCGGTCGTGGCATCCCAGGAGTTAGCGGTATGCGTACGTTCGTTTCTGTTAACTTAATAAATATGGCGTTTATACAGATTATGGCTAATGATCTCCGCCAATGCGAAGCGATGAAGGTTATGCTTTGGAATCTGTCGCTTTTGCCAGCCCTCTAGAAGCACACGATGTGGCATGCTTGGAGACAATCAACAGGCGAAATATGCATCGTTTTGTGAAAATTTTATACGTCCAGTAATTTTCGTCTTCGATATTTGAAACTGAAAACACACACTGGTTATTCCAGCTTTGCGGAACGTTTACATCGATTTTGGTTTTTTTGTGATTTTGTGCTCGATTTTTAACTGTAGGGGTCAGACAAACAGACAGACAGAAGGACTAAAGGCGCGTACAAAGCGGCATAAATGAACTAAACTACACTGACCAGAAATGTGTTACTGCTCATTTACTGGTCAGTTTACTTCTGTTCAGTTCAGCTCCGTTATGTAGCTCTGAACGCGTCTTTACACTGTGGGGCATAAAAAAAACACACTACAATTTTTTTATCATAACTTGAAAAAACATCATCAAATGTTAATAAGTTTTGGTACAAATATTTCTGATACAACTGGCCATCAAATGACTGTTTAATTTCCCACCTCACCCATTGTCTGTTTTTGCACTATCTGGGGAAAGAAAACGAACAAAATATTGCATTTTGACCACTTTGGTATTATTGCTTAATCAAAACAATACACAAAACATACGTCCATAATTTCATCATTTTAGCTAATAATTTATCTAATTGGCCATTTTTTAACTGCTTACAAAAATGTTTGAAATGTTGGCCTACGAACATGGGCTCGGCTCTGAGACACTTTCTCCATTCGTTGATAGCAGCGTTGATAACGTTCTGCTCCAGACCAATCCAGATTTCACCAGTCACTTCTTGAATTTATCAATATTCCTGAATGTTATGCCTATTTAATAGACATGCTGCTGCACAACAGTCAACCTTTGTAATTGATTGGCTGTTGGTGGCCACATATCAGGAAAGGTGGAATTTTATTAAGTTTTTTTGGTTGATTTTAATGCATATTTTGTCTGTTCCGTTTTTTCCCAGGTAGTGCAGAAGCAGATGTTGGGTGAGGTGGGGAACTGAACGGCCATTTGATGGCCAGTTGTGTCATGAATATGTGTACCAAAAATTATTAAAATTGGATAACCCTTCTTTAAGTTATGGCCCAAAAAAATTTGGTGTTTTTTTATGCCCCACAGTGTATAATAGGTTTGTTAGGACAGCCGCATAATAAAAGAATATTGAGTTGAATTGAATTGAACTGCACTGAATAACAGGTGACACCGGGGCGCCGGGTCAAGCCGGTGCTACAGGAGCCACGGGGCCGGCAGGTATCGCCGGTGCAGTGGGCGCAGCCGGATCCATTGGATTCACCGGCGAACAAGGGGCGGTAGGAATACCTGGAGCAAGAGGATATACCGGACCTTCTGGAATCATTGGACAGCCGGGACAACCTGGAGCTCAAGGGCGGCCTGGTGACCGTGGACCGCAGGGTGAAACCGGGCCGAAAGGACAACAAGGATCGCCAGGAGGAGCAGGTAGTTATGGCTTCTTAAGTGGGATATTTTCTATTAGCTTAATTCGTAAACTCACCTGCTGGACAGGACGGTTGCACACAGAAAACATGAAGTTGGTACTTTCATAAGTACCGTTTAAAGTAAAGTTTCGGTTAACTACCCAAGTAGCTCGTTAAATCAACGCGTTGATGGCACCCGCATGAACGCGGTCTGCTGCTTAATTATGTGAGAAGATCATTGCGTAATAACGTAGTAAAGGCAATCACGTAACCGACTTTGGAGTTATTTACTTAGGAATGATGAAAAAAGTTTGAGAAATACAGACAGAAATATGGTCTTATTGTAAAGCTATATAAAGTCAAGACTTGCAATAGAAATATACTTTTTATTTATATATTTTTAGATTTTAACTTTTACTACATTAATGCTGTTGGCAGGTTTTACCGGACAGACTGGCTTTACGGGTTTGAAAGGTTTCCAAGGACAGCTGGGAGCTACTGGTCCAATCGGCTGGACCGGAGAACCTGGCCAGCAGGGAGCGCGAGGAACCCCAGGCGCCGAGGGTGATGTAGGACCTTCAGGCAGCCCTGGACCTAGTGGTCAGGTCGGTCAGCCAGGCCCGGACGGAGACCAGGGAATTCAGGGCCCTTCCGGTCCATTGGGAGTTATTGGATCTGTGGGTCCAGTTGGATTCACCGGATACACCGGAGCAACTGGCGAATCTGGGACTAAGGGAGCTCGAGGTCAGACTGGTCCGGTCGGTCAACCTGGGTTCAGAGGTCCGGACGGTTCGCGTGGTGCTACTGGAAGACCTGGGACTCCTGGACAGCAAGGTTCGCCAGGACCACGTGGAAGTCCAGGCACGCCCGGACAAGACGGAATAGATGGAGCACAAGGTAACTGAAAGTGATGTAGAAATTCATTTTTCTTTGCTATGCAAATGTCCAATAGGCTACGTAAATCAGTCAAACTACAACACCTCTGATAGCTGTGTAGTATGTAGTCGAAGTTTCAGCAACTGCTGCTGCCTTCTTTGGAACGAATTCCGTTCTCCGCTAGGTGTCGCGACGGTGAACTGATTGTCGTTCCAAAAAAGCAGCTGCTGTTGCCAAAAACGTCAACCACCGAAACAATAAAGATTGTAATTTTACGATTGTGTGTATTTTACTACCTACTGTTCTAACCAATGTATACACCAAGTGAAGAAAGTAAGATGTAAATTAATATAACGTGTCATTAGAACAATCTTTCATGCGTTTCCAACGAATAAAGTATAGAGTAATCTGTTGAGTTTAGGCCCAAAATATGGTTTACTAACATTTGACATATTCTATTTAGATGTATTTTATTGTCAGCTGGAATGCAGCTAGCAGGCGTATGAGTGTTGGCTGTGTAGGCTGGAATGTATAAAAATGCAATAATATAGTCAATTTTTTACATAGCCCTCTAATACGTTGAATTCACTTAGCGAGGGTGTGAATGCTGTTTGCAGGTTGGACAGGAAGTTCTGGTTCCAAAGGACGGCAAGGCCCGCAAGGTGGCGTAGGACCGCAAGGGCCACCTGGGCAGGTCGGACCGAAAGGTGAGGCGGGACCCGCGGGGGCCGTGGGCAGTCAAGGTCTCAAGGGTGTTCAAGGCTTTACTGGTTCAGCCGGTCAGCAGGGTGCTACTGGTCAGCCAGGCTCTGTCGGGCAGCAGGGAACGCCGGGCGACACTGGCGCACCCGGCACCCCTGGAAACAGAGGCCAAGTCGGCCTTCCAGGACAGGACGGACAACCCGGAATTCCCGGAGACGCCGGATCTCCTGGATTTGTGGGATTCACCGGCTTAACCGGAGCGACTGGTGAGAGAGGAGCTACCGGCAGTAAAGGTACGGCAGGTCAACCGGGCTTTATTGGCAGTCCCGGCAACCGAGGATTCGACGGACTTCAGGGATTCACCGGGCAGAGGGGAGAGATCGGGCAGCCGGGAACTATTGGCAGCTCGGGAGAGGTTGGACAGAGTGGCGAAAAGGGTGTCCAGGGCTTCCAAGGTGCGACTGGCCCACGAGGTCAACAAGGCCCGGCAGGAGGTCCAGGGGTCCGAGGCCAGCAGGGGGCTACCGGCGCGAAGGGCGAGACCGGGTCGATCGGCGTTCCGGGTTCACAGGGACCCAGCGGATTGCCAGGAGCCGAGGGACTCTCTGGTCCTGTCGGACCAAAAGGTCAAGAAGGCCAGGCCGGGAATCCGGGCGATCCTGGGGCCCAAGGTGTACAGGGACCTCAGGGGTATACAGGCGGAACTGGGTCGCCAGGTCAACAAGGCCAGCAAGGGTTTCCAGGTGACACCGGGCCGGCGGGTATTGGACTTCCAGGCAGAGCTGGACCTATCGGACCTAGTGGGGATCCCGGGCCACAAGGACCCACTGGACTAATTGGTGCACGTGGTCAGCCTGGTTTTCAAGGATTTCAAGGTCCTAAAGGACAGGCCGGATTCGCCGGACAACCGGGTGTTGCTGGAAGTCAAGGATTACCAGGACGTGATGGTACATGTTTAACTTGTTTAAGCTATTTAACTTTTACATCAGTTTGATTTCTGTTACTTTTGTTCACATAGAGTTATGGGGGTTTACATTCAGCTTGTGGTACGAACTAGCATCATGTGAAAACTCTCAGACGACAAGCTGTTCAATTAAAAAGACTTTTAGCTCAATTCCGATTTGACTTTCCTCCGCCAGTTTTATTTGACTGCGTGCGTTTGCTGTTTATCATTGCTCAGATAATGTACAGTGATTATTATTGTAACATACCGTGTATGGGGCGGCTATAGAGTATTGTTATTTGATGTAATTTTAAAAAACTACTTCGCGTATTCATATTTTATTTTCCTTAATATAGTAGATAATAAGTAAAAATGTACAAAAGAATAATCAAGAAACAAATCGCAAACGCTAGTTAATGTTCAGTGCGATAAGTAACATGCATATTCAAATATGTACTAATTGAACTGACTATGGATATTTTGACTGGGCGAAAGTTGCGCAGAAAGTTATTTGCTTCATGCTATTTTTCGTCAAACGTTTTACGACGCGCTGTATAACACTGAGCGCTTGGCAGATTAAAATTAAAGAACTGCTGAAATTCTTCGATATTTTTACGTTGTTAGTTTGGAACAGTATATAAACCGTCTGCAACAAGACTGTTTGTTGTTAACAGGTCAGCAGGGTCGCCAGGGTGACCAAGGCTTCACAGGCGACACGGGACCAGCTGGCACTATCGGCCAGGTCGGGTTCACGGGGTTGGCAGGTGACCCAGGTCAGCGGGGTGTCAGAGGACAGCCGGGACCGCAAGGCTTTCAAGGACCTGCTGGTGATACTGGGAATACGGGATTCACCGGAGTGTCCGGTCCTAAGGGTCGCGTCGGGTTTGCCGGACAACCTGGGGTCAGCGGAGCTCCCGGTAATACCGGATCTACTGGACAAGCTGGAGCTATTGGACCACGCGGCGACGACGGACCTCAGGGTGCTCCAGGTCAGATCCTTGCATTATCGTTATTATTATCATTATCAGTTAACTGAATTGTTAGTCGGGGAGAGCCCCAGATCTGGGGCATTACACCATCAAAGCATGCACAATATAGGTGCTTACTCCACAGTATGACAGTGATAACGGCAGGAACATCTCGGGAGAAACTGCTCTTACACTTGGTCATATAATCAGCAGATTGTAAAACTACATTAAGACAATGCGGTGAAATGAAAAAAAACTAACTTCAAAAGACAGAAAATGCACGCAAGACATCGTACATCATCATTATCATTTTATTCGCCAAAGTACGCGCAAAATAACTTCACTGTTCATTATAAATCAATACCGTGGCAGGCACAACCAGGGACAAAATTGGCACCTGCAGTTAGCTGCCTTAACTAATGATACAACCAAATACAACGCGGCAATAAACACGAGACGCTCAGAAAGAAAAGAACACACACTAAACAGTAAAACAATGAAACACGTGAAAGACTCGTAAAGTCACTGTACTCTAATTAATTCAGTGACATTATAATCGCGTTTACAGCGTTTTTTTGCACAGTGGCTAAACAGATACAAACGTGGCCGACGTTTTTCTTCGTTGTCAGTCACCGCAGACATTAGGCCCACAACGTCGAATCTCCCCACATTCGACGTCAAACCTATCTCGCGACAAACTTAGTCAACATGGGTGCTCAAGTAGTCGACACGTCCACTTTTATTCGCAGCCATAAATAAATCTTGAGGAGCGGGAAATGACTTATTCAGCAGCATGAAAAATGATTATCTTCGCTTTAAAAGTCTTTTGCCAAAGACGTAGAAATTTTCTTTTTGAGAAATTACATTTTCAAGGTAGTCTCAGTGGACAAAAACACCACTGTCCTGTTCATTGACTCGGTTGGTTAGTTAGTTAGTGACTTGTTTGTAAACGCTATGCAGGTCAGCAAGGCTCGGTCGGTCTGTCAGGTCTTAAAGGTACCCAGGGCCCAATCGGCCAGATTGGAGGACCCGGCTTTACCGGAGATACCGGCTGGACTGGTGGCACCGGATTCACTGGACTGCCCGGATTTACCGGCAGTTCCGGAGAAGCCGGAGTAATCGGTGCTCCAGGACAGCCTGGTCCGCAAGGATTCCGAGGCGACACCGGATCATCCGGGGCTACTGGTCAAGCCGGACAGAGCGGAGTGCAGGGAGCTACCGGAATCAAAGGCTCGTCCGGCGTTACCGGTGCAACCGGTTTTACCGGACTTCCTGGTGACCGGGGATTCGCTGGAGCTCCTGGACTAGATGGGGCCAAGGGTGACATTGGAGCGCCTGGAAGAGTTGGCGATAGAGGTCCGGACGGCTTTCAGGGTCAGCCTGGCGAACAAGGTAACTACGACTGATTTGTGTTGAATCTATGACGCTTTTAGACGGTATACTTTTACATTTTTCGTTGCTCTTTACTAACATTGACGCTACGCTGCATTAACTGTTTAACTGTGCTGTAGGGGGCCTTGTCATTTTTGTGTGTACTGTACGCTATGGTATTTTAAATCACGGTTACATGTAGAACAAAAATCATTTGCACAATGTTTCTTTTGTGAAACGTTTATTTCGTCATGGTGGCAGACACACAAATACACACCGATAGAAATACTGCCACAGGAGATAGCTCCATAGTTTTATCTTCCGCGGCCTAGCGGCGATGCGTCAACGGCTTTAAGACATTTCAGATGTGTTTTGAAATGCAACACGTTTACATTATGACGCCGAGTTTTCCACTCCTGCGTTTTTCATTCTTGATTTCAGCGCTGCATATTAATAACGTCTGTTAGAGGCATTGACTGTTGCCGTCATCTATGACAAAAACATGCTGAGCGGTTTGTTCGCTGTAGTGTGTAGTCACGTTGCATCCTTTTGCTGTGTGTGTTAAGGCTGGACGGGTGGTTCCGGCGCGACGGGTCCGAAAGGATTTCAAGGTTTTACCGGCGCTCCGGGTTTTACAGGTGCACAAGGTGTCCAAGGCAATACAGGTGACACGGGAACACCTGGACCTGATGGCCCGATCGGCTCGCCGGGTGTGCGCGGGCCGGACGGAAGTCCAGGGGACCAAGGTCTTACCGGACTGCCTGGAGATACTGGCAGCAGTGGCCCCGTGGGAGCCATCGGACCTTCTGGACAGATTGGACCTCAAGGGCAGAAAGGAGAGACTGGATACACTGGAGCCACCGGAAGTCCAGGACCATTGGGATCTCCTGGCGAACAAGGTAGAGTGTCCGCTGACATCATAGATGTAAAAAACATTTTTTAATGTTTTTTTATCAAAAGTTTAAAAAACATGTTTTTGTATGTTTTTTTTAAATATTTTTTTCATGATTTGTTTTATTTTTTGTTTTTATTTTAAAATGTTTTTTTGTGCTTTTTAATGTCCTGTTTTCTGTTCTTGTTTTGTTCTTGTTAAAACATAAATGTACAAAATTACAAATATGATTTATATCTCATAGACAAATTGCATTCAGCTCTTTATGATCTGTACATTTAGTACACTCCAGTTTTTAGTCTTTGCAAATGGTAGGTTTTTGTTTTTAATCATCTGAGTTAGGTATTCTTTGCGTGTATAATTTCGAAAAAAAGTAGCGATTGGAAACATCTGCATATTAATGTTTTGTATCCATGTTTTTAATAATGTTTTAATAAAAGTTTAAAAACATGTTTTAGTATGTTTTTTATTTGCAAATCAATGTTTTTAACATGTTTGGCTGACATCACCCCAAACTCCGTTACTTCGATTTTGGTGTGGTCTGGGATTTGTCTTACGAGTTGTGCAGTTTGCTGTACAACATTGTGACACGTCAATATATTGTGAATTTATCGTGGGACTTTAATGTTCTACGTACGTGCTAGTTGTGGATTTGCCGTAGACTTAGGTCTTGTTGCACAGTTTGTGGAGTTCGAGCCATTTCTGTTTATGGTCTGTTTTATGCTACTGATATTAAAATTTCGTGGCGATTAGATTTTTTTGTGCATTTTGAATAATCTGTGATTTTTTTACTGTTAGGAATTAGGGCGTGGTGTTCGCCAATGTACAGCTTCTGACATGCTTTCGTTTATTGAGTTTGTTTTTTTTAATTAAAATCGCACACTATTACGTGAATGAAGGTGACATAAACTAATGAAATTTCCGGCTGTTGTTGTTCTAGGATTCCAGGGTCCGCAGGGACCAACAGGCATCAAGGGCGACACTGGATCACCTGGACCAATAGGCCAGCCAGGTGCGGCGGGTCCTCTAGGCAGTCCAGGTGTGCTGGGTCTCCCTGGAAGCAAGGGTGAACAAGGATCGCCAGGACCGGCCGGATCACGAGGCCCATCGGGAGAGCAAGGAGCCCCTGGTGATATAGGGTCTCTTGGCCAGCCAGGCAACATCGGTGCCCGCGGTCTACCTGGAGAGGCCGGACAGAGCGGGATCCCGGGACTGGCAGGTGCGACAGGTGATACTGGCGCTCCTGGGCAGATCGGCCAGGCCGGATTTACCGGACTCGCCGGCCAGAAGGGTGCCGCTGGGCAGAAGGGACAGATTGGCGCTCCAGGAAATGCGGGACAGCCCGGATTTCAAGGACAGCAGGGACCTCCTGGAATCCAGGGCCAGCCGGGACTCGCAGGAGCTAAAGGAGTGACTGGCGAGACCGGATCACCCGGAAATCCCGGATTCGCCGGATTTACTGGAGAAAGCGGAGCGAGAGGTCAGTTCGACTCAACACGCATCTGCGTTACATAATTATCTGTTCTAGTTTCGCTAAGCTTTATATTTGTTTTTGTTTCACTTGTTTCCATTCTGTCACGTGTTGTCAGAGTTTTATGCATTATTATTGCTAATGTTCATGGTAGTTGTCAATCACTTCTTTTATTTACTGAATTGGTCACGTTTTGGCACAGTCACAGTTTTTCTTGGAGCAATTTATGTTCACTGCTAAAAAACAAATTTTTGTGGTTTATTCATCTTGAAAGCTGCGTTCTGTTGCAGGTCCGACTGGTGCAACGGGCGCCCCAGGCCTCCAAGGTGACAGAGGTCAGATAGGCATCCAGGGCGCCGTTGGCTGGACCGGGTCACAAGGTGTGAAGGGTGACCTGGGATTCACTGGCCAGGCTGGACCTGTGGGACAAAGGGGTCCAGATGGTCAGCGTGGTCGACCAGGAGATCCGGGCCGACAAGGAGACACCGGACAACCAGGATCCTCCGGACCTGTCGGACCGCAGGGATCCCAGGGACCCCAGGGCAGAAAGGGAGTCCTGGGCGCCGTCGGAGCGACTGGTCCAAGCGGAAGTCCCGGATCACCGGGAAACCCCGGCGTCATTGGCGTCACTGGTCCAGGTGGTTTGACTGGAGCGACGGGATTCACTGGGCAAAAAGGACAGCAGGGTCAACAAGGCCAGATTGGGGCCCCTGGTAATGCAGGAACGCCTGGAGCTGACGGTACATCTGGTACTGATGGGGAGCCTGGACAGCCAGGCAGTGTTGGGCAACTGGGGCAGCAGGGAGAGAAAGGTATGCACTGTATAATGATGCCAATGTAAAGAAGTTCATTCTGTTAGAGTTCTGCATTGCTTTAATAGATTGCGAATATAAACAAAAACGCTCGTGGAAACCTTACATGATAGGACACAGTGACGTCTTACATGTTTAAAATGTTGTGCAATATTTGGACGAAATGTCCTGCAGATTTTTTTTGCATGTAGGCACAACAACTGTTCTGAGTCATAAACGGTTTATACACGGCTTTATTCGCTGTGAATTATTCAATTCAAAGTAAATATAGTTGTGTATAAACTTCTTATTCATTTGCTTGTATGCTGACTTTATGACTTAGTTATTTTCCTACCGTACATAAGTACTATTTTCCGTTGTAAAGTTGCTATATTTGTATTGTCTCATCATTTTCAGATGAATAAAATTTTGTATAAACTGTTTTTTACTATATTACTTATATAATTTCTTAATTTGTGGTTAATCTACTTGCTGAACGACTATGTCCAGGTGACCGTGGAGCTCAGGGTGAGCCGGGTGACTCGGGTGATGTCGGTTCAACCGGATCCACGGGTCAGCGAGGTAGCACCGGCCAGCAGGGTGCTACCGGTGCCAGCGGCTTCCCCGGCGACACCGGGCAGACAGGACGGCCCGGTGACAGGGGCAGCCCAGGCCGCGCAGGTCCACGTGGGGCGGTGGGTGACCCAGGGCTTCAGGGAGACACCGGACAGCAGGGCAGCATCGGCAGTCCCGGGCAGCTCGGACCCAAAGGTGGCCGAGGTATTACCGGAGGTACTGGATTCACGGGTCCGGCTGGACTGAAAGGTCAGCAGGGTCAAATAGGTGACACTGGAACACCCGGATTGGCAGGACCAGTTGGACAGCCAGGTAACGACTGGAATTACTTTTCCATTCAACGCAACGCAAGCAAATTACGAGACACAACGCAACGCACGCAACGCAACAGGCGCAATGCAAGAATAGACGTCACTTCTCTCTTTGCGTTTTCCTTTGCGTCGCTTGCATCAGCTGCATCCGTTGCGTTTCTTGCTTACTTTTTGCGTTCGTTGTGTGCGTTTCGTTGGATGGAAATCAGGCTTAAATAGCTACGGTTATTTTTGGCATTTTAGAACTAATTTTCACCACTTCTATTTTTATGCATTTGAGCTATACTCACACTCGGTACTAGATTGACAGTGTAATTGATTTTTTTGTAAACCCATGTATACCGTGTCTCAAAAAACAAGTCACTATTTTTAAATACTACTGTAAAACAATGGCTAATTTTGGTAATTTTTTGCATGCAACATCGCGAAAACATTGGACGTATCTGACTAGTTTCGCCGAGCTCACTTTGATAATGTTGCTACTCTTTTTTTGCAAAATGTAGAATTCTTAGTTTGGCTATTTAGGCCTACAGCAATCAATTCATACTGGGTGGTAATATCACATGCGTCGGCTCAGATATGATCGCGTGAATAGCGACAAACACGAGTAGCAGTTATTATCTGTCAAGAATCAAGTCACAGGTGAAAGGTGTCATATCATATCAACTTTATTACAGCATGTGCTCAAAATGTTTGCCTTTAGCACGAACGCGCGTGCATAGACGCTGAGGTAACTCGCCAACAGCACGTTCAATGACCGCGTGACTCGGAGCGGCCCATTCGCTGTTGATGTGTCGTTTCAGTTTGTCGATGTTCGATCTTAAAACGCGCAAGCTTAGTGTTGAATAAGTACGAGATTATTTAAGGATTGTGATCTCAATGAATTTTTGAGCTGATGCGTGCGCTACTACGTATGCATTCATTGTTGTAAACGACCAAACTACGACTATCGCATTTCACAAAGTAGTGCAGCAAATTATATTCATTTACGTCATGTTTCTTCGCGATGTCGCGCACTAAAATTATCAAAATCGGCCAATGTTTCACGGAGCTATTCAAAAAATAAAAGTGGCTTGGTTTTTCAGACACGTTATGTATTTAGTGCTTCTTAATATCTTGTATTTTAATTTGTGTGTAGGTCTTGTGATGGCATAACTGATGAGTGAATAAATGAATAAGTTAGTAAGTAAAAGTAAGTAAAATATAAATTTGTATAGCGTATATTGTTAAAGTTACCTTTAATGAACAAACAAACGCGTGAGTAAGTAAATAAATGAATGAATGTTCGAATAGATGAATTACTGAGCATGTACGTTCGTGTGAAAATTTTGTAAATAGCATTTTGACTTTTCTGACCCACAGAACATATTACAACAAGCCTGTTTGTATACATGTAGCTCTTGCTTAACTTGATGTGCTTGTGTTCTTGCAATAGGCCTATGTGACTGAATGAATGAATGAACTAAAAGGCGCTCGTGAGTGTGCATATCTCCGCCAATGTAGAAGTTTTCACAGGAGGGCGCCACCGTTCTGCCGAAAAGGGAGGCAGAAGGAAGAACCGTTTCGCTGCAAGAGAGGAAGGTTAATATGTAATTTGCTGCTTGCGCTGTTATCGTGTACATGGACACAACTACGGACAGAACGACCAATCACATAATCTCCTCCAATGTTCACTTCGTTCCACTGGCGGAGATAAAAATATGAATAGTCTACGTAAATGAATGAATTGGGCGTCCTGTTCTAACCGCTGAGCATGTTCGGTTGCTTGCAGGTCAGCCAGGTTCTGCTGGACTTCAGGGCTCGGTAGGAGAGACTGGGTTCAGCGGCTCGGCTGGCCAGCCGGGTGGTACAGGTGCCACGGGCCAGGCAGGGCCGCAAGGTGTGTCGGGCGAACGAGGCGCCAGAGGTGATCCGGGACCCGCCGGCCTGCAGGGAGCTGTCGGCGTACAGGGCAGACAAGGTGATCAAGGACAACGTGGTGCTCAGGGCTCTGTCGGTCCTCGGGGCGATACTGGGCCGGCTGGAAACAAGGGTCAGCCCGGACGGAGGGGGTTTGATGGCGTGGCTGGGCCCCCGGGTGACACTGGACAACCCGGGGAGAGAGGAGATACTGGAGCCGGAGGTATCACTGGAGCTACAGGATTGAAAGGAACTGTGGGTCCCATCGGACGTCCAGGTACCTTATTGTCATTAGTTCTGTACAAGTAAACCAAGTCATTTAGTATCAGGTAAAATTGCTTTCTTTCTGTTCATCAACGACAACACCAATTTGCAGTTGGCTGTTCTAGTTGAGGTTTGATTTCCAAATCTCCTCTTCTCTTGATAGGTCAGAGACCATGTGTATTTGTACCTGCCAAACATAGATGTAACAAACATTTTTATGTTTTTATAAAAGTTTTAAAACATGTTGTTTATGTTTTTTTTTAATTTTTGAAATGTTTTAAATGTTTTAAAAATATTTTTTAATGTTCTTTGTGCTTTTTAATGTCGTGTTTTTTGTTCTTGTTAAAATTACAGAAACGTACAAAATTACAAACATGATTTATTTCTCATGGCCAAATTGTGTTTCGCTGTTTTTGATCTGTACATTCAGTACATTGCAGTTTTTAGTCTTTACAAATGGTAGGTTTGTGTTTTTTGGAGTTAGATATTTTTTGCATGCATAATGGTGAAAAAAGTAAAGCAATTGGAAACATCTGCCGTTTAATGTTTTTATGCATGTTTTTATAATGTTTTTATAAAAGTGAAAAAAAACATATTATAATGTTTTTTATTTGCAAATCAATGTTTTTAACATCTATGCTGCCAAATAGCAGGTAAATCGGTTGAACGGCTTAAGTCAGGTACATGACTGTGACAGACGACAGAATGGCGATAGACAGTTAAACCACACTATCCATGGAGAAGTGGGTAGCTATAGGCGAAATCGCTTTAAAACAGACAGTTGGGTTCGCCGTCAAACTAGCAGCAGTGTAGCCTTGTTATACACGGCTCAGATTTCAGATTGAAAGGCTTAAACATTAGGCTAGCAGCAGTGACGATATTGTGACATTATTTGGCATGGAGAGATAACCATGCTCAGCTTAGACGAAATTAGATTACACCAGAGTTGGTTAGATTAGACGAACAACAAAGCGATGTTTGTCTGTACGGGTTTCGTCAAAGCGAATTATTCTGTAGAGGTGTTTTGACGGATAGTTTTAGTCGTGGTGGGTATTTGTTGCAGCAGGTTGCCTGTAAGCTCACCTGTCAGACTCACGCAGAAACAACATTCGTAGATTGAGAATTCGTGACTTGCCATTTAATTTTGAAATTCGTAAAATTCTCGAACTTCAGCAAATTTTTACTTTCGTTAAAAGTTACTTTTGCAGCGTGCTTAATAAGCAGAACTTTAGTATTTGAAGGAATTCGTAAACTTCCGAAACATTTTAGAATTTGAATTTTTAATCGATGACAGCGTCTGATAATTAGAAGCGTAACCTGATGTAGGTCCACGTGGTGACATCGGGGTACCTGGACTGCCTGGCGAGACGGGTTTCAGTGGTCCTTCTGGTGATACCGGTGCATCTGGTAATGTCGGAGCGATCGGTTTGCCAGGTCTTCAAGGCCTTCAAGGTATCGAATTATTTATTCTTAATGATCTTACTTTCTGCGATACAGTTTTCTAGCTTGGTGTTGATAGTTCTTAAGGCATCATTTTTCAGACATAAGACGTAACGTCGTTTTGATTGCGTACAAAATTTTAGTTGTTAAACGTAGTTACGCAGGCTTAAGCATTTGGCGCTTGTTACGGCACTGTTCGCTTATACGAGTCTGGCCTCTAAAAATGGCAGCATTTTGCAATGATGTAAATGGCAGCCGATTGCCATGAGCTAATGATAACATATTTTCTTTCTCCGCACTGTTGAACAGTTCGACTCCGCCCGCCGTACAGCATGCAAATCTACTAGCAGAGCTGACAGAAGGGCCCTCGTACCCTCCGGCCGGGAGGGATTCACGTATGCTCAGGGGTCTCATGCTAGGTGTGAAAAAAAATTTCTAGTTTTTTAGAAATATTATCAAAATATAAAATGAATAAACATGTGGAAAGTTTGCCCAAAGTGGACAAGTCTATTACTTTTCATTATAGTAATCTGTGACGTATTGCGGCCTATAGGCGTCATTTTTTGAAAAGACAACACAAATTGTATCTGATTTTGTGGGTTTCAATTATTTTAAAAGTGGGCAAATTTGCGACTTTCAGTGAACATTCAAAAGCCAAAAGGCCCAGACCCCCTATTATAGGGGCCTCACACTTGTATTTTGGGGGCCTCCAAGTTCCAACTCTCTAACGCCGGCACTGTCTACTAGGTGAGAAACTGCGAAACAGCCTTCCAGTTTATCCGAGACAAACCGATAATTACTCTGAATAGGTCAAACGGTTGCCAAAGACGTTGGGTGTTTGGGTGTTGGGATCAAGATCGCAGCGCCTTTAACTTTTTAAAACTCACTTTAAGGTCAAAAGTTAAATGTCTGTATAATACTTTATGGGAAACCGATTGCACAGCTGCAGAGCATCACTTGCCATATAGTATGCTACTCGACAGTGGAACGCTCTCTGTTAGCCCCAACTTAGCAAACCAGTACTCGATTAACCTATCCCGGAGGAATGAGAGCTGAGTTAATCTTGGTGTTGGTTATATAACTAAATGGTTTACCTGTCCACAGACAGTGATAATCACTTGATAACGAACGACCCGACGGTGAGTCCAACTCACTACGTTTTGATCGTAATACCCCGTTTACACGATCGAGCAAACATCGAGCTAGCTCGACGAGCTACGGTAATTAGCATGCTAATTAGGAGGGCGGGTGGGTTGTAATTGGAAGGCCTATATGACACGTGATCAGTTGTAGGCTAAGCCTAGACCTACATTTGAGCCAGTAGGCGGGGTTCCATCAGGTCTGCTTGATGTTTGCTAGACGTTTGCACGATGTCTGCTCAATGTTTGTTATGCTTTATGCATGCTTCATATTTGCTCGATGTTTGCTCGATCGTGTAAACAGGGTATAAGTCTGGCGTTCAAGCCACTTTACTCGCTCACTTATTTACTTACTTCTCACCGACTGGAATGTTACGATGATTGCAGGGGAGCGCGGTCTGCCGGGAGACACCGGTTCCAGTGGCGCCCCAGGTCAGAGCGGAAGCCCAGGCGCTGTCGGTGACACCGGTACTCCAGGCTCGCAGGGCTGGACCGGCCCTAGTGGCCCTAGTGGTGCAGACGGTCCCGTCGGAGCGCCCGGAGTCGCCGGCGAACAAGGATTCACCGGATTTACTGGGCGGGATGGATCGCCTGGGCCTGTCGGCCAGCGAGGTGATCCTGGCTTCCAGGGACCTACGGGAGATACAGGACCTCAAGGACGGTCTGGAAATGAAGGATCTCCCGGGATGAGTGGACAGCGAGGCCCCGAGGGACAAGTTGGTGATACTGGTAAGCTTTTTAGTACAACACATGATAACTTTATATAGCACAAAAAGTTTCTAGTACGCTGTAGTGTCAGAATTCAATCAATCAATTAATTAGTCAATTAATTTTTGAAGTAGCTTGAGTAACACAAACTACTGCTTGGGCCACTGTAAAAGTTACAAGTAAACGGCAAACTGGGCGATAGCTGTAATTTGTAAGTTCACACAATAAAGCTGCTAGTTTAAAAAACACATAACACACTTTTCAAGGAACACTTAGAACTAACTGATTGTTTTGACATTTCGTCAACAGTGCGTGCGTTGTAGGCCTATGTAAACATTATCATAATCAGACTGTATGAACTTCTGCAGAAAAATGTAACCTTTATTTATTTATTTGCTCGCTTGTAGACAATATATCAGAAGTTCAGAACGGGAGCGACAGTTAATAGTCCTGTAATTTTATTGCAGCTTAAATAAGACATAGGCCTAGTTTTTGTTTCACATGCAGCTTTTCTTTCGACTAAGCGCTAGTGCGTGTTTTTTATTGTTAACAGGTCTGCCAGGCAACACTGGGGAAAGTGGACCCCGCGGTCAGACCGGGTTTACCGGATTCCGCGGACCTACAGGCGCTACCGGCAGCCCTGGCCCGCTGGGTGACACGGGATCACCAGGGCCAGATGGCAGTCCCGGCCAGAGAGGAATCACAGGCGAAGTCGGTGTCGTCGGAGAGCCAGGGAGTCCCGGACAGACCGGACAAGCCGGAGCTATCGGACCTCAGGGTGCAGCCGGAGAGCCCGGATCCAGAGGTAGTCCGGGAGCGGACGGCCAGGAAGGGCAAAAAGGCCCGCGGGGTTCCCCTGGCCCGCAGGGTGCTACCGGTGATCCCGGTGATGCTGGTGCGGAAGGTGCAATTGGTCCCTCAGGGCAACGAGGAAGTCCGGGCGTAGTCGGAGCCCAGGGAGTCCAGGGTCTACCTGGATTTACCGGAGAATCTGGATCACCTGGAGCCCAGGGTCAGCAAGGAATTCGTGGTGACATTGGCGTACAAGGGCCACGAGGCGCTGCTGGTCGTAAGGGTGATACTGGTCAGAAAGGTTCTGCTGGGCAACCTGGCAATATCGGCAGTCCCGGTGCAAGAGGTCGGTTTTGATAGCTTGTTTTCTTTCCGCAACGCGTTTGAAATTCTATTTTGTTTTTAAACTCGTGCTAATGACTGTTTGGCACAGCATTCACTGTTGGCGTTACAACTAAGCTACAAAGTCCGGCAATTTTTGCCTCAACTGCAGTTGAATATGTGCAAAATATCAATCACCGAGAAAAAGCTTTTGGCTGGAACGTTCAATCTTAGCTTTATTAGCTCGCGATGCGTCAGCTTAGCATAACTCTTGTGTTTATATAAATTTTTCTGGTGTGCCGGCGGCGTTCACGGCGATACGGCGTAAAGGTTTCGCATTTTCAAATGGATATATCTTAGCAAAGAATCCCGGACAAAAAGCCACCAGGACAAAAGGCCACAGTTATAGATGTTGACTCAATATAACTACCGGTAAGTGCTGCCTGGAAGACTCCAGTTTTAGGAACCATAAAGCATTTTGTAAATTCGAAAGGGGTCATCCTGAACGAAGGCGCTAAATGAGAGGGGGGTAGGAAAATTTCCGATTATTAGCCAATAAGTTACTGTATCTCAATAACGGTGCGAGATAGGGCCTAGGTTACTATTAATCACTAATACAAAGTCATAAACTAACCCTCGATTGCCACTGAATTCAGTGACTTTGGATGACCTTGAACGCCAACATAGAGGTTTTTGTGGATTTTTTGGCGATTTTGGGCTGCGAGACACATTTCAAGAGCCCTCTGCGCTGAATTCACTACAGATAAACCAAGACAATCTGCATAATATAGAATTTGAGCATTAAACGTAGATTTCAATGGTCCAAGTCTCGACCTTCTAGGTCATTTTTTGGTTTCAAATGATAATCGTTCACTATGCCGTTTCTGCTATTCTGTGCGTACATAACAATGACAATTAGGCAATCATTCTTCATTATCTCAGTAATTGCTCATTACTCGAGTAAATGGTAAACCGGCGGTAAGCTATACCAATGAAATGCCAAAGTTCTATGTCGTATAAAAACAACATTTAAAAACCTATCAAACTTAGTGAAAATATTAAACATAAATTAGCTCAACAAAAAACTGAACTACAAACCTATTACATAATTTTGTTAAATACGTTTTGGTAAATAAGTGGCCTTTTGTCTGGTGGCCTTTTGTCCAGTGGCCTTTTGTCCGTACACTCTTAGCAAAAGAGCATCGCTTCGGATCCATTTTTGGTTTGGTTCTAGGTAGGGTATACGGGTATGCCGATGACGTCACATGACCCCCAAAGGTCAAATGTGTGACTCCATTATCTTTGAGGCCACGTATCTCTATAACCGTGCAAGATAGACGCGTGGTCATCGTTTACCACCAATAGCGAACCAAGTGCTTTAACTCGTCCACCACAACTTTTCCTCTTCTTTCGTGACCTAGACGTCTGGACAGCCACATCATCTCAGAAAACTGCCAGTTGCACTGGCACTGCATTCTTAAGCTCAAATTCCATTACGCCCACTTTGCGACAAAGTCCACGGACACAAATCATGAAAGTCTGCGACATAAATCACGTCGGAATATTGCGGAATATTGTTATCGGAATTAATGTTGAATTATTTTTTAACACTGGTAAGAATGCAAGTTTTATTATTAGTCCGCCCGTAAGCGATAGCTTGCGGAGCGGACTTAAGTTTTACCCCTGATGTTTGTTTTTTTTATTTTTTTCCACTCGCGAAATCTCCGACATGCGTGGGCCGACCAGCGTGAAATTTTGCAGAATGGTCAGTAATAGGCCCTATTTTATAATGCCGGTTCAAAATTTTTGGGCGCGCACCCCAAAAAAATTTCAGGGGCCGAAAACATGCAAAATTTGGCCCGATTTCGGACGACTTCGAAGTTCGGCGACGAATATCTCCGAAACGGATGAAGATTTTCAAAATCGGATTTTTATTCCGTCTACCGCAATTCCTCCTGCGTTAGGCAAAACAAGTCCGGTGAAGTTCGGTCCAGTGACCTTGGAGATCTCGATGTTGAATCGTACCCACCCAAAGTGCATTTTTGGAAGACCATATTTCGGCCCCTAGGGGGTGCTGCGCCCCCAAATTTTTACACGTGTTAGAGAATGACCAAGTCTTACTAGCGCACCCCCTAACGGGGATGGGGCCCCCTTACAACTTTTTTCAAAGGGGGGTCAAATATTGGCTTAAAATGGAATAAATGAGCCATTATAACTTCGGAGTTAGGGGGTGCAGCCCGACGAAACTTTGGCACTTGACATGCCTTTAGGTGAGGGTGTTAACACAAGTACAACTTTTGGGGGCACCGCCCCCTTTAAAATTTGGGAGGGCAAAAAACGTCCAAAATTTAGTACGTTTTACGACAACTTTCGAGTTTGACCGCGAATATCTCTGAACTGCATAGGGATATCGACAAGCGGTAAACGTCGTTATCAAATACAGTTAATTCCGCGTTGAACAAAAAAAATTGTGTGAACTGCAGTCGACTGACATCAGAGATTACGCGGCTAATGTTTACCCACCAAAATCAAATTTTTCGGAAGGCCAT
>Ga0056128_1003032_pt1 | contig 20347 bp, 11 predicted proteins | sample WorMetLIZISLAND2_FD_71113 | JGI IMG/M metagenome (GOLD analysis project Ga0056128, IMG submission 71113) | Marine gutless worms symbiont microbial communities from Max Planck institute for Marine Microbiology, Germany - Olavius geniculatus... ... | reverse complement strand
CACAACATATGGCAGGTGACGCTCCACACCATGCTCTATGAGAGTATCATGCACCACACCCTCCATTTTCCACACACACAACATATGGCAGGTACGCTCCACACCATGCTCTATAACACATTGCACCCCTCCATCTTCCATACACATAGCATATGGCATGCTCCATGAGAGTATCATGCACCTAAGAGAAAGGGAAAGGGTAAGGGAAAAGGAAAAGAGAAAGAAAAGGGGAAGGGATAAAAGAAGGAAAAGAGGAAGAGGAAAGGGGAATCATCATCGTCATCATCATCGACAACCGTGGACTCAATGCCCGTTGGTGTCTGACGCCATTGTTACTATCGCTGCCCACTGCCGCGGAAGGGGAATGGAAAGGAAAAAGAAAAAAAAAGGGCAAGGAAAAGGGGAAGGGAATGGGGAAGAAAAATGGGGAAGGGAAAGGGGAAGGAAAATGGGGAAGAAGAAAAGGAAGTGGAAGGAAAATCTCCTACGCAAGCCAAGTTATAGCCCATTTTGTCCCAAATTTCGTTGCCATGGCAACGGGGGTCGGTCGGGGAAAAATGCAATTGGCAGCACTCGATGGCCCATCCCCGAAAACCTCCCTACAGGCGCAAAAATCTCACAGAAATCTCTTACGCAAGCCAAGTCATATCCCATTTCGTCCCAAATTTCGTTGCCATGGCAAACAGAGGAAGGGGAAGGGAACGAGAAAGGAAAATGGGGAAGGAAAATGAAAAAGGGGAAAGGAAAGAGGAAGGAGAAGGGAAAGGAGAAGGAAACGGAAAAGGAGAAGGGGAAGGAAAAGGAAAATGGGGAAGGGAAAGGGGAAAGGAACGGGGAAGGAAAATCGGGAAGGAAAATGAGGAAGGGGAAGAGAAGGGGAATGATAAGGGGAAGGAGAAAGAAAAGAGGAAGGAGAAAGGGAAGGGGAAAGGGAAGAGGAAAGAGAAGGAGAAGAAGAAGGAAAAAGAGAAGGAAAAGGGGAAGGAGAAGGGGAAGGAAAAGGGGAAGGAAAAGGAAAAGGGGAAGGAAAAGGAAAAGAAAAAGGAAAATGGGAAAGGGGAAGGAAAATGGGAAAGGGGAAAGGGAAGGGAAGGGAAGAGAAGGAAAGGAAAGGGAAAGGAAAATGGGGAAAGGGAAAGGGAAGGGGAAGGAGAAGGAAAAGGGGAAGGGAAGGTGGAAAAAAGATAGCTTAAAAAATGTTGGACGCACGGACGCACGCACGGACACAAAGGTGATTTTATATTCTGTCCAATGCTATGCATAGCATTGCATTGGACAGACAAAAAATCAGAGATATGTCGTTTGACTAACTGCTAGCTTCAAAAGTTCACATAATTGACTGGCTAGTTCAAAATCAGAGTTCTAAAAGCATCTTGATGTCATTTGTCATCAAGATGCTTTTAGAACTCTGATTTCTGGAATAATACTGTTTCATGTAACTTGCCATCATTATTAGCAATTTTGAATAAACTAGCATCTGCAGATTATTACGAATTTTTTACGCGCAACAGCAGAATGCTTCGCGCGTCTTAGCCATCGTCTGGGCGTACGTCTGTCCATCTGTCACACTCGTGATCTGTATCAAAACGGTGCAAGCTAGGATCACGAAATCTTCACTCTGGGCTGCCCCAAGGTCTCTGGTTTATCGTGACAAAATTTCATGCCACTGGGTGCTGGGGTTCCCCTCGAACGAGGGCGTCATAGAGGGGTACCCCCCGCCCCCTTAAAAAGACGTCATTTTGCCGTTATTGGCTCGAATAATGCGAAAATGGTTGCAGATAGGTACATACGTGCTGCTTATCATAACAAGCACTGGGGACAGGCTTTTTGGATTTATCAAAATCGATGACCTTGAACGACCTTGAACCCCTCAAAGAGAGGTTTGTAGTGAATTTTTCGCAATTTTTGGATGCAGCGCACATTTCAACACTGAATGGCGACGAAATGGCTGGAGATAGACAAGACAACCTGCGTATGAAATTTTTAGCACTCAACGTAGATTTTAGCCGTCCAAGTCCCGACCCCCTAGGTTCAAGGAGGCGGCGCAGGCGGGCGTCAAAGACAGCTACCCCCTAAAAAGTGGATATTTTACCGCAATTATCTCGTGTAGCGTGAAAACGGTTGCACTGGTGACAGGCTTTTGAGATTTATCAACATCGATGACCTTGAATGACCTTGAACCCCCCAAAAAGGGGTTTTTAGTGCATTTTTTTTGCAATTTTTGAACGCACTGCACATTTCTACACTGAACTGCAACGAAATGGCTGAAGATAGACCAAGACAACCTGCGTATGAAATTTATTTTCAGCATTAAACGTAGATTTCAGCAGTCCAAGTCCCGACCCTCTAGGTTCAAGGAGGCCGGCGCAGGCAGGCATCAAAACAACTATCCCCCCCCTAAAAGTGGTTATTTTACCGCAATTATCTTGTGTAGCGTGAAAACGGTTGCAGACAGGTACAGACATGCTGCTAATCATAACAAGCACTGGTGACAGGCTATTTAGATTTGTCAACATTGATGACCTTCAACGACCTTGAACATCCCAAAAAAGGGATTTTGGTGAATTTTTTCACAATTTTTGGCTGCAGCGCACATTTTAACACTGAATTGCGACGAAATGGCTGGAAATATACCAAGTCAATCTGTGTATGAAATTTTCAGCATTAAACGTAGATTTTAGCCGTCCAAGTCCCAACCCCCTAGGTTTAAGGAGGCCGGCGCAGGGGGGCGTCAAACCCAACTACCACACTAAGGTCCGGTTTTTCCATCGCCAATCAAATCAAATTTGATCTCGGATTTACTGATCTACAATCAACGTGATATTCAGAATTGATCGTCAATCAACTGTGTTTCGTTTTTCCATGAATTTTCGAGCTCCAATTACGTGATCGGCGATTAGCTGATCCGCCGTCAACTGAGCTTACTTTATGGCAATCTGATTGGCTGACAGTGACCTTAATTTGCGGTGTTGCGCTAAATTACCCAGCATGCGCTGCGAGTGGACGCCGTAGCCAGTAAACGTCGTCATAGCAACGATATCAATGATATCGTCTGCTGTCAAAAATACGTTTTGTCGCAAATCTATACGGGAGCGTCTACTCATTTTTATTTCTTTACAAAACACCATGCACAGTATAAATGGATCAGTAGTGACTGATCGCCATGCCTAAAACTTCATTTTAATGCGTGAATTGCCGTTCTGACCGGCGACGTGAAGCGATGTTTCTGGTGCGAATAAGCAATGAACTGCAGATCGCCACGTTTAATCGCCAATTATCTGACTTGATCCGCCAATATTCGGCCATCAACTTGATGGCAGATTTGATGGACGATCAGTCGCTAATTGGCGATGGAAAAACGGTTATTGAGATGATCTCAGATCAAGTACCGAAGTTGATCAGAGATCAATTTGATCGGCCATCAAATGTGCATGGAAAAACCAGACCTAAAAAGTGGTTACTTTACCGCAATTATCTCGTGTAGCGTGTAAACGGTTGCAGATAGGTACAGACATGCTGCTTATCACAACAAGCACTTGTGATAGGCTATTCAGATTTGTCAACATCGATGACCGTGAACGACCTTGAACCCCCTAAAAAGGGGCTTTTGGTGAATTTTTTTTGCAATTTCTGGCTGCAGCGCCCATTCCAACAGTAAATTGCGACGAAATGGCTGGAGATAGACCAAGACAACCTGCATATGAAATTTTCAGCACTAAACGTAGATTTTAGCAGTCCAAGTCCCGACCCCTTATGTTTAAGGAGGCCGGCACAGGCGGGTGTTAAAGACAGCTACCCCCCTAAAAAGTGGTTAATCTGCCGCTATTGACTCGTGTAGCGTGAAAACGGTTGCAGATAGGCACAGACATGCTGCTTATCATAACAAGCAATAATGACAAACTTTTTATTGGTGTCAACGTCGATGACCTTGAATGACCTCGAACTTTTAAAATAAGGGTTTAATGTTTTTTGCAATTTGTGGCTATGGCGTAGATTTTAAGAGTGAATTGCGTCGAAATGGATAGAGATAGATCAAGACAACCTGTGAATAGGAACTGCTAAGGCTGTTGCGCGTCTCACGAGCTTTGCTCAAATTACTTGTCTTCTTTATCTTATTGTTATCCCAGATATATTCATTGGGCATGGACAAATCCTTTTTTCAGTACACTTGCAGTATTTTATGACACATTTTCTCCGGTCCATTTCTGTTCAATTCATTCTTCATCAAACACCAATCATTAAGCCTGTCACTACAAGTACCAAAAATGAAACAGTACATCATATAGCATTACAGAATTAGGGTTAGCCAGTTGCTTCTTACTATTACGTATGCATACACCGAAAATATAGTCGTAATTACCAGACTAAAGTACAAACTAAAAACACACATACTCAAACTTACTTCTCCACCGACATCACATGGCTTTCATCTCTCCAGCCTCCTAGCTTTTGCACATTGCATCGCAGAGTCAACACATCTTTCTGCAGATTAAAATTGAATTCAGACTTCATCAAGACCACATGGAAATGACACTTCACTGTGGCTTTGGAAACTGCAGTTCTCGAACGCATATTACTACAAAAAATACAGACAGATCTGCCAAATACTCAATGAAAACACACTTGATTAGGCATAGAATTAACTTATACTGATACCTCAGCAACGCCTCTACAAAGTTATCTGTTTCTGTACAATACACATCTAATTTCTGACAATTTAAGGTGTACCAGCCCCTGCAGCACTGTAAGTATAAAACTTGTGAACCTAAAAACATAAACCTTTTTACATCACATGCGCACGGTAGCGCAGCCCTGTGTTAATGGCGACCGGCTAAGTCAAGAGAGAATGGCAAAATTCGACCCCGCGCAGATCCGAAACCCCTCAACCAATCGACACAAAATTTGAAACAGGTGATTACATCTGCGAGACGACCCCTGTGCAAAATTTCGTGCAAGTCGTCCATTGGGGGCTTCTCAGCAAATGGGTGAAATATAATGAAAATTTTTCTCCAACATATATACCTTTTTTTGTTGACCGACTTACAGGTCAGACCGCCCGGCGGATTTTCACGCGCGATGGCTCGAACAACGCGGCCTCACGCAAGGGTCAAACCTTTTCAAAAACTGAAATTCGAAGTTAATATTTAACCCCTGAAAAATCCCCCCAAAGTCAAAAATTGGGCACCTATAAATGGCCCCTAATCGTCATCGTAGGCCGATAAAAGTTGTATAGTGAATAGGCAATATGGCCTCGGGAATTCCGAATATGTGGTCATTTTGGACCCCCTACCCACAGGCCACGTGACACGGGGCATGCACAGTCAACGTTTTGGCCTTGAAAAACATGCCTATGAATAAAATTTTCACCTACAAACGGCCCTTAATCGTCATCGTAGCCACATAGAAGTTGTACAGTGAATAGGAAATGTGGACTTGGGAATTCCAAATATGTGGTCATTTTGGACCCCCTGTCTACAGGTCACGTGACACAAAGCATGCACAGTGAACTTTTGGCCTTTAACATGGGCAAATGCAACTTCGAGGCTTTATATCTCTGTAATGGTGCAAGATAGACGCATGGTTCCAATGGACCACCAATAGGAAACCACATATGCCGAGTCGAATAATCACGTGACCAATGACGTCAAGTGACCCCAAAAGGTCAAACTCGTGACCTCAAAATCTTTGAAGCCCCGTATCTCTGTATCCGTGCAAGATACGCGCATGGTCATCATTGACCACCAATAGGAAAGTGCCCACGCCGAGTCTGATGGTCACGTGACCGATGACGTCACGTGACCCCAAAAGGTCAAGGTCGTGACCCCAATATCTTTGGGGCCCAATATCTTCGTAATAGTGCAAGATAGACGCATGGTTCCAATAGACCACCAATAGGAAACCACATATGCCGAGTCAAATGATCACGTGATCGATGACGTCACGTGACCCCCAAAGGCCAAGGTCGTGACCCCAATATCTTTGGGGCCCAATATCTCTGTAACGGTGCAAGATAGATGCATGGTTACAATGGACCACCAATAAAAAACCACATATGCCAAGTCCAATGGTCACGTGACCGATGACGTCACGTGACCGAAAAAGTCAAACTCGTGACCCCATAATCTTTGAAGCCGTATCTCCGTATCTGTGCAAGATAGACGCATGGTCATCATTGACCACCAATAGGAAAGTGCTCTCGCCGAGTCCGATGGTCACGTTCCGATGACGTCATATGACCCCTAAAGATCAAAATCCTGATCCCAGAATATTTAAGGTTCAGTGTTTTCATGGCCCTGGAAAGCAGATGGTTTATAATTGACCAACAACATAAAAACTTTGTTATTGTAATAAAACAGCAAATATAACTGTACAAAACATCAGTTTATACACTTGTTAATGGTGACATGCAATAAGTGACACATCGAAAACAGCAAAAATCATAAAAAGATGATATTATTTAACAGCACATTGACCGTTAGATGACGTGATGGTGAGTGATATCACCTTTTTATGATTTTTGCTGTTTTTGATGTGTCACTCATTGCATGTCGCCGTTAACAAGTGTATAAGCTGATGTTTTGTACATTTATTTTAATTTACATCTGATGCAGAGCCTAAAATTAAAGACCCAGAAAGTTTCACTTTAAACTTCACTTTTAACAGAGGTCATTATGATGTAATGCAGTCGATACTGCACGGCATATTGTCACCAAATTTGACTTATCCGAACTAAAAATAACATCCCAGTACCAGTTTAACTTCATATTTTACTTCAGAAACATTCACTGAAACATTCGTTGTTTAATTCTTCAAAATCCATGGTTCATTGTTCGAAGCTGATAACTTGACTCTGAGATTGCTACTGCTTAATACAAAAGTTTTTTTGCTACTGTGATTTAAGACCAAATAACTCTTATAGCTGTACAATAGCACTCCACATGAATCAAACCTATGTTGCCTAGATGACAGCCCATGACTAGCAGCATCACAAATAAACCAATAACATTTCTTACACCTTGTAAGAGCAGTAAAATACCTGGTAATAAATATTATCAGTAACACAGACAACTCAAATTATCAACAGTATGAAAACTGCCTATTCTTTCAGTCAAAACGTCCTTAAACATCTATCAAAGATAAAATATTCACCGCTGGTTAGATGAAACCACATAATCCTCAGGTGGCTTGTCACTTTTCCTATATCCTTTGTCACCAGTCAAATCTTGTGAAATCTACAAGTTCAATCACAGCGCAACAAGCAATCTTACCATTAACATTTTAGACAAAATATTTTCACTAACTGCAAGAGAGACTTGATCCGACAAATTTCAGTCAGCTATAATAAAAGTAATAACTACATAACGCATTATACAACTTAAAACAATGGCAGCACTGACAACAAATTATTTTGATGTAGTAGTCCAAGAATGCAAAAGCATAATGGCCGTTTGAGTTTATCTAAGGTGGATGATTTCGGCACTGTACAGCAACAGTGGTTCTATCGTACATTGTTTCAGAGAAACTGTCAGTCTTTTGCTAAAGGCAAAGAAACAGTCATGCCACCCTTTTTCCAGCCAAAATATGAGGGCATTCCCCAAAAACTTGCTCGCAAAAACCCTAAGTTAACAATTTCAGGTAGCCACTGGTATGGCTACAATATATCAACATAACAAATACACAAAAGCATCGATGACCAGACAACTTACTGTGCTTTGTACCATATGTATATAAAATCACTAAGATGCTTCATAATGCACAGTGAGTTCAACAAAGTCATACTACATAATGAGTACAGTAATTTTGGTGAAACTCTGTCTGGAGAGCTCTAAAACATGCTGACAAACTTTCTGGGATGCATGCACTCACAAATGGACAACTGAAAAATATAATTCAATCAGTATGCTAGTCTTAGAACATGGACATTACATTACACCGGAAACAATCGTTTACGTACTTTTGCACCACCTGTGTTTGAGCTGGATGCTGTCAGTACACGTTTCAGCTCGACAGATGTGGCAGCTGTATCTTGACTGCTCTGCTGACTCACAGTATCATTACCTTTGTTGTCATTTGCATTTGTGTCAGATCTTCCACTCCCTGCACTCACCATTGCACTTCCTCTAGCTTCACTTTCAGTTTGTCTGTCAATGCTCGATGTTTCTCTCATCATCCGAGGTGGTCGTAAAATTGAAACAGACTCCACATCGTCTGCTTCAATTTTCACAGTCGACTTAACACTTGTCCCTGATTCTGCAACACCGACTGACTGTGGTTGCTTTGCCTTCTTCCCTCTGTTCTTCTTCCATTTTTTCTTCACTTCAGTGAACATACCCATTTCGTTTTCATCTGTCTGAAGCTCTGCAGCCATTTCCTCATCAGCTGTTAACTGCTTGTCTTGTGTATCATCTATCTTTCCTTCATTATCGTCGTTGTTGTCATCAACATTATCTTCGGAACTCTCACTATCCTTAACATTGCCAGCACTATCAGCAACTTTGCTGCCTTGGCCTTTCTTACCACCTCCTCCAACTGGTTCTTCACTCTCCACATTCACGGCATTCTCGCTGAGGTGGTCAGCAGTATCTTTAGCAGCCTGATTCGGTGCAGTTAACATGCTCTGAGTGCATTCACTCCCAGCCTTTCGAGTCTCGCCTGCAGTGGAACCGTCATGGCGACAATAAACCACAATCTTTCTCTCGCTTGGAGTCATCGCTGTATCTCCTGAACTGTGCTGCTGCATTCTCTGCTGCTGCAGCTGTACACCCGGACTCTCGTTGTTGTTGTTGCTAACATTTTTATTGTCGGAAATGTTGGACTGTGGTGAGTGAAAGACAGAGTCACTGCCAGCTGGTGATATCGCGATGCAGCTTGTGAAAGCCTCCGATGTTGAATCTGACCCGGCTCCTTTCTCACAAGCTGATTTATCATCAGCATCACTAGACTTCATCTCCCGCTTGTACATGGCAACATCTGTCTCATATGTAGATCGCTGTGAGGATGGCACATCACCCGTGTATGTGCTGGTTTGATCCTCAGCATGTTGAGACTGTTTTGCTACCTTCTGCAGCTCTGTTTGTTCAGTCGCTGCTGCTGCTAGGTGCATCAGTGATCTTGGTACTTCTTGGGCGTCAACTGATGCATCACTTGGCACACGGCTTGCATCTGGATCTTTACCTGTAGCCTCGGTAATTTCATTCTGCTGTGCTATCTCAGCATCACCCACTTCTGCAACAGGAGGGACTGTATCCTCATCTGACACAAGAGATAACTCACTCATGCTGGCACTCACGTTCTCTGTCATATCACTACTTGCTGCAGACTGCTCAATCAACTCAGGCTTCACTGCCAAATGGGACTTTTCCCCAATTCCAGTGAGATCCACTGAGTGAGGTGCAGTGAGATTCCCTGACTCTACCAACATCGACTGCATCTCCTCGGCAGCACTATTTATACTCCCATGAATTACTGACGGTGGCGGTTCTATTACAATAACACTGCTGGCAGCTGACTGATACTGTGGCATGGAAACCGGTGACAGCATTCGCCTTTGCTTCACATCTGTTAACCAGCGTACACAGCACTCACAACAACACAGTGTCTCAGAAAAGCACACTCAGACAGTTATTATAATTTCTGGCAAACGTACACAATAAAAAATGGAACAAAGAGAGTATATAACTAAGTCAACCAACATGCTTTGTGCACCTGCATTACCTTGTAAAAGCTCATCACAACTTTTACTGATGCCGACCACAATATCCGATCTAAAGTAATGCAGATGCACTAAGCGTAACACACCACCATAATTGGTACTTTACAGCGTTATCTACTATTGGTCACAATATGTGTGGTTAGCAAAAGAACACAGTATAGTGTAAACTAGAAATCTGGGGCAAAGCCCAACGTGAGTCCACCCGGCACTGTAAGTCCGATTGGGGGAAAAATTTAGGGCATGAAATTCCCCCTGGAGCAGTCATGTGCCCGAACTCCAACGCATTAGCATACGTAGAACGTGCATTTTCGACTTAGGACAGGTCAACATCCATGCCTGTTACTTTTTTGTTAGTGGACCTAAGTTCACCAATTTTTTTGCTGAACCCAGCAGAGATCGATGGTGATCAGGTTTGTTTCCGATTTTTGATATCTCGATTGGTTGGTGAGATATTCGCGGTCAAAGTCGACAGTTGTCCAACAAAGTCGCGTGACCTGAACTCCAACGCATTAGCATAAGCAGAATGTGCATTGTCGACTTAAAGTAGTCAACATCTGTGCCTAAAACCTTTTTGTTAGCTGACCAAGGTTCAGCAAATTTCTTTTGCTGAACTCAGCAGGGATCGACGTCGATCAGGTTTACTTCCGATTTTTAATACATCGATCAGTTGCTAAGATGTTTGCGGTTAAAGTTGAAAGTTGTCCAAAATTAAGCCAAATTTTGGACTTTTTGGCCCTCCCAAATTTCTGGGGTGGGGCCCCCAAAAATTGGTACATAAGTGATCATGCCCACCTTATGGCCCATCATGTAGCAAAGTTTCATGGGGGTTCTCCTTTTACCACAAAAGCTACAGGCACGAATATGTCAAATTTTAAGCCAATTTTCAACCTCATTTAAAAACATTGTAAAAGGGACCCCGTTCCCGATGGGGTGTGTGCTAGTAAGATCTGGTCATTCTCTAGCATGTGTAAAAATTTGGGGGCACAGCACCCCCTAGGGGCTAAAATATGGTCTTCCGAAAAAGTCAATTTGGGTGAGTACGATTACACCTACAGATCTCCTACGTTATTAGACCAAGTTCACTCACCAAACTTTTTCACCCAAAGCGGGAAGAATCGCGGTAAAAAATGCACTTGTCCAATTTCAAATATCTTCATCCGTTCCAGAGATATTCGACGTCAAATTTTGAAGTCGCCTGAAATTGGGCTAAATTTCGCATGTTTTTGGCTCTTAAATTTTTTTGGGAAGAGTTCCCCAAAATTTTGGACTGGCATTATAAAATACGATCTACTACTGGTCACCATGCAAAAATTTCACACCGATCAGCCCACGCATCTTGGAAATCTCGGGTTGGAATAAATAAAAAATAAAAAAAAAACATCTGCAGTAAAACATAAGTCCACTCCGAAAGCTATCGCTTCCAGGCAGACTAATAAATCATTAAACACATTATCAACAACTGAAGCAGGCAGCAAGGAATCATAAAAATGCTTTTAAAAACAGACACAAACAACACACATTGGTAATGAACAAAAAAACAGTAAAATACAACAGCAAGCTGATAAAATCTTTGATGTATACAAAGTACAGTAAAAACTTAAAGGATGTAAAAAGAGGTCAAGTCAGAACGAAAATCACATAGAAAGAGTCAGCAAACAAAATTCTATCTTTTGTTGTCATTGTCAGGGTTTTCATGTCTTACACACTGAAAATGAACCAATAAGCAAAAAAGTTAGCAGATGCAGTAATGCCAACACCAACAAAAATGACGACAAAAACTAAACTTACTTCTTGTTCCACAGTTAGAACAAAACTTCACAGCAGAATCCAACTGCCAGCCACAAACATTGCCATCTTCATCAATCCCAGTACAGACATCCACCTGAGAACTAGTGGCCTGTTTCAAAAACCATGAAGGATTGACTTTGCAGCCACAATCACTGCAGAACTTCTGCTGGTAATAAAGAGGCTTGTTACAGCTCTGCCCCATCACGTCAGTAGAAGGACAAAGAATCTCGGCAACATATTCTTGATCCATGTCAGTTGTAAGCTGCTGTAACATATAATTATAACAACAGTACAATATACAACATGGGCAGGGACTTGACATAACTGACAACTCTTCTGGCAAACAAACACTGAAAGCCACCCACCGAATGAGGAGTGGCTTGCTAGCTCAGTTCTTACAGCACGGGATTCAGTGGCACATTCAGCTCCCTCCCGCTACTGAATAGATGCATTGTAAAACAAGTAAAAATCTGGCACAAAAATAAATAATATATATGTACAACACATCAGTTCATAAACTTGTTAACGGCAACATGCAATGAGTGACACATTGAAAACAGCAAAAATCATAAAAAAGTGATATCACTCACCATCACATCATCTAACGGTCAATGTGCTGTTGAATAATATCACTTTTTATGATTTTTGCTGTTTTCGATGTGTCACTCATTGCATGTCGCCATTAACAAGCATATAAACTGATGTCTTGTACATTTATATTTGCTGTTTTATTACAATAACAAAGATTTATGCTGATGGTCAATTATAAATTATCTGCTTTCCACGGCCATGAAGACACTGAACCTTAAATATTTTAGGGTCATGATTTTCATCTTTAGGAATCACATGACGACATCGGAACGTGACCATCGGACTCGGCGATAACACTTTCCTATTGGTGGTCAACGATGACCATGCATCTATCTTGCACCGATATGGAGATACGGGGCTTCAAAAATTTTGGGGTTACGAGTTTGACCTTTTGGGGTCACGTGACGTAATCGGTCATGTGAACATCGGACTCGGCATATGTGGTTTCCTATTAGTGGTCCATTGTAACCATGCATCTATCTTGCACCGTTACGGAGATATGGGGCCCCAAAGATATTGGGATCACGACCTTGACCTTTTGGGGTCACGTGACGTCATCGATCACGTGACAATTGGACTCGGCGTGGGCACTTTCCTATTGGTGGTCAATGATGACCATGCACCTATCTTGCACGGATATGAAGATACGGGGCTTCAAAGATTTTGGGGTCACGAGTTTGACCTTTTTGGGTCACGTGACGTCATCGGTCACGTGACCATTCGTGGTTTGGTTTCCTATTGGTGGTCCATTGGAACCATGCGTCTATCTTGCACCGTTACGGAGATATAAAGCCTCAAAGTTGCATTCGCCCATGTTAAAGGCCAAAAGTTCACTGTGCATGCTTTGTGTCACGTGACCTGTAGACAGGGGGTCCAAAATGATCACATATTTGGAATTCTCGAGGCCATATTGCCTATTCACTGTACAACTTTTATGGGCCAATGATGACGATTAGTGACCGTTTATAGGTGAAATTTTTATACAGGAGCGTTTTTGGCCGAAACTTTCAGTCCGTTTTTGGGCCCAATTTTTGACTTTGGGGGGATTTTTCAGGGGTTAGATATTAACTTCGAATTTTGATTCCAAAAAGGTTTGACCCTTGCGTGAGACCGCGTTGTCCGAGCCATCGCGTGTGAAAATCCGCCAGGCGATCTGACCTGTAGGTCGGTCAACAAGAAAAGTATATATATATATATACTGGAAAAATTTTTGCTATATATTTCACCCGTTTGCCGAAAAGCTTCCGATGGACGGATTTGCACGAAATTTTGCACAGGGGGTCATCTCGCGGACGTATCACCTGTTTCAAATTTTGTGTCGATCGGTTGAGGGGTTTCGGATCTGCGTGGGGTGGAATTTCGCCACCTTCCACTGACTTAGATGGTCGCCATTAACACAGGGCTGCGCTACCGCATGCCTGTGATCTGCATAAATTTTTTTCTTACGTCCGAAAGCAGCTACTGCTTTCAGCACATCTTAGCCATCGCAATTATGTCTGTCTGTCTGTGTGTCTGTCACACGGGTAGATCAGTCAAAAACGTTGCAAGCTAGGATCTCCAAATCTTCGCCGTCAGCTGCCTGGAAGACTCTAGTTTCAGGAACCATAAAGCTTTTCCATAAATTCGAAGGGGGTCACCGTTACGGAGATATAAGCACTAAATGAGAGGGGGTGGGCAAAATATGCGATTTTTGGCCAGTAAGTCGCTGTATCTCAGTAATGGTGTGAGATAGGGCCTAGGTTACTATTAATCACTAATAGGAAGTCATACACTGGCTCTCGATTGGCGCCGAATTCAATGACCTTGGATGACCTTGAATGCCAAAATAGGGGATTTTATGGATTTTTTGGCGATTTCAGGCTGCGACACAAGTCTATATCATTCACAAGGTTGCGCCATGAAACTCGTTATGCAATCCAGATAGAGAATTTGATATTTGTATATTAACTTAGTGTGAACACCCCAATTTTCAGCGAAATTACTGAACCAGAACTGCTATTGGCTTTCACGCATCTCGTAAGCATTAGCTCAAATTCCTTGTTAAATTTCTGCGGAGAGAGCACACGAGCACAGCCCCCTATCCAGACCCTCCTTACCATTCCACCCACCTCCCCCCATTCCAAAATTTTGCATCTGCCACTGATTGCATTCACAATTATTGAAAGGTAGGTCACACCAAGCCCCACAAGAGCAGTGTATTCATGTTGGTGGCGTGGCATAACGGTAACGCGTTTCATTCGATCAACAAAGTTACTCTATGCCGGGCTGAGTTAGTACTTAGATGGGAGACTGCAGCAGGCAGGTAAACATCTCGGTATGTAACCAGCTGCCTAGGTCAACTCAGCCTTCCATCCCTCCAAGGGAAGTAAATCGAGTACTAAGTATCTGGCTGGGGTTAAGGCGGGGCGCGTTCACTTGTGTCAGATGGCAGGTAACACCGTGTGATCCCATATGGCAGGTGACTCTCCATAGCTTTAGAATGGGCTTACAATAAGAGCTATAGTACCATTTTCACCTATATATGATAGCATTATTTACATATACTTACACAAGATTTCAAAAGTCATCCCAAACCTGGTCAAAGAAGTTCACCGACCAGGGCCTGCATTTTACAAGGCTGGAACAAAAACTGTATAGGCTACAGCAGGTCATACTAAATAGTCGGACAGTGCGATCAGTGCAGACAGCCGTTACTATAATCATCCGCACTGTGTGCCACTGTTCCAGACCCGCCATCCGCACTGTCTGGAACAGCAGTGCACAATGGCTGCAGATAAGCGGTCAGTCATCTCACTGCATTGACAAATTTTTATAGGAAACAGGACAAAAATATAGAACATCAAATGAAAATATATTCTTTTATAGGACACATATGTATGTTTTAGTACTCAACCTCTATACCAGTACAATGGTTGATATCTGACATCATGAACACAGAAAGTGCATGCCTTTCATATCTGTCAGTAAAGTTTTGTTGATTAATGGAAGACAGAAAACTTGTTTTATTTTTTCAGTGATGGTAGAGCCCCTAATTAACGTCGTGGGGCCTGGGAAAACTTTCCTGTCTTCCTTTCATCTCAATAAGCTTGAGAAGGCCAGGGGAGTGGTGTGAGCTAACGAGTGGGGTCTGGGGCATTTTGGCATCCCAGAAACTGCACTGACATCAAATTTTGTGTTTTTGTTGCACGAGATGTAAACTGTCAAAATACAGAATATTTATACAATGGGTGGGATGACTGGGTGGTGTATGCACTGTGTGGTCAGAAGCTGCACAGTGAGAAGCTGACTCTAACAGTACCACAGCCATTGCATGCACTAGTTATTACGTAAGCAGCCAACGTGACTGATCTCGCTGTTGACTGCTTCCCGGCGTGCAGCGTGGCATATGTGCTGTGACTTTCATCTCACTGCACAGTGCATGCACGTCGCACGCTGGCAGCTGCACACAGATAACAACTTAATCGCACTGTGCACACTCTTTAACATGACCGGGCTACAGCTTTATGAAGATAAGCACATTGCCTAATCGCGACCTAACCCAGACCTCTTCATTTTTCTTTATCTTGCCTTGTCAATCTGGTGTGACACAAAATGGTAAATGAAAAAGACATAATAATAGTTATCGGTAAAAAGTAGCCTTGTTTTACATGGTTCTGATCTGTAAATCCTGTGGCTATGGTAATAAGCGGATGTGCGGATGTGTGGATCTGCGGATGTGCAGATGTGGCAAAAGGTAAAAGGCGGATAAAATTTGCGAATGCTAAGCGCGAATGTGTGGGTAAAAGACGGATGTGCGGATAACAGTTGTCACGTACATTACCAGTCATAAAAGTTTTTTCAAACATTTGCTCCATAATTAACTGCTCAGCGGATGCTTTATAGGCGGCAGTCATTTGAAGTCTGCCGCTGTGATCCGCTTTTTACCGCAGTTCCATAATAACTGGCATTCTCTAATTGCCGTTAAAAAGCAAAACCGTTAAAAACCCGGCGAGCAAATGGTTATCGAAACTTTCAACCTGACGACGAACCGGCACAATTTTCTCCGTTTACATACTCAAGACATTACAGCAGGAGAAATACACAATGACAGCACGCTATATACGTTATAAAGGCAACTATACTTTGCAAAATCGCAAAACCACACGCGAGAACTAGCCAAGAAACAAACTGTAAAATTTCCACGCGAGCACTAGCCAAGAAACAAACTATAAAATTTCCCGAGTTTCGATATGACGTAATTGCAGTGATGTGCGGATTCACAGATTTAAAAATATCGATCAGTGCGGATTGCCTCTACCCTAAAATTTTGGCAGTCGGAAAATTATTTTTTGTCGAAAAAGCTTTCGTTTGAAAAATTTAAAATTTATCCAGGCAAATTTGGAATTTCAGCACCCATAAATCCTTTATACGGTCGTACTTTTTAGCTATCTCATCATCATGATGAAGATGATGATGATGAAGGACGAATTAACTTTATCATCATCATCATCGTCGTCATATTCGTTTAATACATTAACTTGACAGAACGCAAGCATGTGCTTAATTTAGGAACATACAGTAAACATAAAAGGTGAAAAGTCCACAAGACTATGTACAAATGTTGCAAAAACAAGCAATTGAACACTAATGATGATAACAGCAAGTTGCAACTATTGGAATGTGTGGTTGCCTAAAATCTATAGTAACTAGTAGAAATATGATAAAAGTTATGATGTGGTAAGCCTAAAAACGACGTTTAAAACTTAATAACTGTGTTTATATAAGGTACAAGTAACAAAATTACAGTCAGATAAATATGTGTCATGCTCGGGAAGCGAAAGTGTGTGCATACGACGCCTAAGATTAGCCTATAGTGCTGCGACGCTGTAGAGTGTAGATGATGGCGGCAATAGACTGTGTAAAACATGTTTGCCGTTTGAAACAGTTTTGTTAAACAGTTGATCGTCTACGGCATTACATAGTTCTTCAAAAGTTGGTAAGTCCGGCATACAGTATAAAAAAGAAGATATTTGACCGGCTGCCGGTCAAATATCCTGCGCCTTCCAATTAAGGGGTTTTTTGATGAATTTCCGTAACTTATTAAGTAATCGTTTCAACCTATGTGAACTGACATGGTTTAGTTTTTTTACGAACTGGCCAAAGCAGTTAGCAGTAACGCATTACAGTAGGCACCGTCTAACGGCGCCGGTGGCCTATGTGACTACGCTCACGTACGCGTCAACCAATGACTAATGGATTCGCTCTGCTTGCCCATTGGTCAGTTCGTCAAAAACAAAACCCTGTCAATACAATTCAGTTTAGGCCTAATTACGTCGATATACGCGCTTTTTGACCTATTGAAATTCGCGGGAGGTTAAGGCCTAGCCGGGGTGAAAGGCAAACGCCGCGGGTTCTCCGGCGGTCTCCGCCCACTCTGAGAGTCAAAGTCTCTTCTACCGCCACTGGACACCCTGATCAAAAATTAGCTATACTTGTTGGCTAGCTTTTAGCATCGAATAGTTCTGCAAACAGACTAGTTAACATATTCTGCAGTGATTTAGTCCTCTTGGCTTTGGTAAGGGGCCTATTGGTCTCGAGGCGTCTGTAGAAGATAAAGTAGGCTAATTCAATGTGAGCAGGTGTGTTTGAACCGCCGGATTGAACAACAAATCGGCAAATTATAGGCAAATGAGAACATCATTCTCTTCGTATTCAAAACGATCGAGTTGTCTGCAGTAGCCGCAGTTTGCGCATCATTGAGCACCCGTGCTGTTAACCTTCGGGTTGTTGTCCGAGCCTCTTTTGGTTACATTCTATAAGTAATATAACTTACTTGACTGAACTGCAAGAACGATCTGAACTTTTTCTCTTGTTTGTTCTGTGACTCCTCAAAAGCCCCGCATGTGCATTTCTTCAGTCCATGTCGCCTAAGAATATCCAGATTGACGTTGGCCTAATAAAAATGCGCATGATTGTCATGACAAAGCAAAGCAAAGCAATGCACGATCCGGCACCTTGACATTTTAGAACAGGTTCGCTGGTAGAACGTTAATTCAGTCCGGTTGAATTGGACAAATTTGCTTGTGACGCAAATGCATGTCTATACAGTCATTCAGTCAACAGTTGACTTCGGATAAATTATGTTAAAATTATGCATAATAAAACATTCACAACACGGAGATTGGAGATGGATAAAACACCCTATTCTTAAAACAGAAAGATCGGAACATTATTAGGCTACTGCGCATTTTTAGACCTAATCATGCCACCTAGCTTGGAGTGTCCTGAAAGAAATGACACGGTAAGTAATCAGCAGAAACCGGAATTGAATCCTTTACAGACGGCACAATGTAGAATTAAAGCTGTTTGGTGTTCTCTGTTCCGCAGTGGCTGAAAGACGCGATGCCGGCGGGCCTCACAGGCAGGGACAACAAACAAACAGCATCAAGTCTATAGCGCCGTGCATTGACTCTGTCTCATCGGACGTGGCGTTGCTGTAATCAAGACTGTGCTCCGTTCTGTAGGCTTGTAGGCTTACGATGCGGCAAATAATGACAACGGAAGAGAAAGCGACATCAGTCTGTGCTGCTGCTGCTGCTGCTGCTGACGCCTGCGACTATCGCATCGCTTTGATCAGCTCTTCTTTCTCTGCGAGTCTTGTGTTAATTCAGCACAAACAGTCGCTAATAAACAGACATTAGCAGCACTGCGCAGCATTTCGCCGCAGACGGAAACCGTCGGAGAGGCGAGAAAAGATAGCGACAATATCGGCGCAGGCAGCTACCGGCACAGTATTAGGCCTGGGCTATTCTCCTTCTGCAGCGAAGCGACTTCAAAAGCATCTCAGCAATTTTCGATCACATTACAGCGAGACGCGGGCGGAAAATCCGTCGCCAGCCAAGTAACGACCTACATCCGGGAGGTCCGCATGTATGACAGTTCAGACAATAAGACCCGGTTCGACATGAAGGGACGGACAATAATAACTTGGTTAGCAACTGTAATTGTGGGCGATACTCCCCGTTGTCACCTTTTTCTATAGAGCTACAGCGTTACAACAACACATCATCGTTAAACAATGCGATGAGGACGTTTCTAGCCGGCCATACTTAAGTAGCGGTCGAGCTATTGGTGCGAGTTGTCGTCTGTTCGTCTGTATGTCCGTCTGTAACAAATCTATTGCAGTTAAGCTTTAGGTTGTAAGAAAACAACTTTTTGACGAATAATTAGCCACGTGTGTGAAACTCGGGCATGCAAAATTTCAGCGATCTAAAACTAACGCAAGAGGAACACTTTCAAATTGGGAGTTGAATGAAAGGGGGTACGAAATTCAATGGAAAACCGGCCATATCTCAGAAACGGTGAGAGATAGGGTCAAAGTTACTATTAATCACTAATAGAAAGTCGCATATTTGCTTTTAACTGACACGAAAATCCTTGACTTTGGATGATATTGAAGGTCAGTACTGCAACAGGAACTGTATGGGCTGTAGCGCGTCTTCCCAAACAAAGCGTTTTATTGTGAGAAAAAAGTTGCGAAGCCTGTGGCGTTACGTCGCACAGTCGAGAGTGATGGCATCTCCCTATGTCGCCTCGAGTGGCCGGCAGACTTTTAAGTACTGCAAGATTCTCGGCGATTGCTCAACTGTCCACCGTCACCGACCGAGCTCTTCCGGTCGCCGCTGCTCGTGTCTGAAACAGTCTGCCTCCGCATTTTCTGCGGCTGTCTTCCGGTTCATCTTAATGCTAATTTCTAGCCCTATACTTTGTACAGATTGTACAGATCAGTAGCACGTTCGTGCAGTGACGCTTGGACATTGTATGTACCGTTTATGGTACTTGTTCACTTACTTACTTATACTTACCACCAGATAAGTAATGACAATCCACAGCATTTGCCATCATGTGGCCTACACACTGCAAACGGGTGACCGCTAGTCATTGATTAGTAGAGCCTACAGTTTCCCGCGGGCCGCGGAATTTTGAGCCGAGCCGCGGAATTTGGCCTTTTCCGCGAAATTTTGATATTGCCGCGGAATTTCACGAAATTTTGCAGAAGTTAAAAAATTACCGATGATTAAGTACGATCGTCGGCTTGATAACGTAATTAAACTAACTATATCACGGAGAAAAATCAAACTGAACTGCCTAAAACTGCGTCCCTACTAATAATAAATGTACAAAACATTAGTTTATACACTTGTTAACGGCAACATTTAAGGACTTGCACATCGAAAACAGCAAAAATTACAAAAGGTGATATTGCCCGCATCACAC
>Ga0056128_1003031_pt1 | contig 20348 bp, 17 predicted proteins | sample WorMetLIZISLAND2_FD_71113 | JGI IMG/M metagenome (GOLD analysis project Ga0056128, IMG submission 71113) | Marine gutless worms symbiont microbial communities from Max Planck institute for Marine Microbiology, Germany - Olavius geniculatus... ... | reverse complement strand
CGGTATACCGCTGCAACGAATGGAAAAAAATACATTTATCGATTCGAGTGAAGAAAGATAGCGTCCGGACAGTGACGGTACAGCGATTACTTGGTATCGACGACAAGACGGCAGAGGTCAGGCAGAGGTCATGCCGGTGGAAGTGTTCCGACTCAAGCAGAGTTTCCACTTAACGCAACGCACGCAACTGACGTAGTTGACGCAACGGCTGTCATAATACACGTAACTATCTGCATTCCGCAACCCTCTCGGTCGTCTGCTTTTGCAATTGGACGCTGCAGGGCAACAGAACGCATTCTAATCATCCTCTACGAATAAAGTAAATAAACAAAAATAAATCAAACTTAACACTATATTTTAAAAAACAAACGCCCAGCAACTTACTATTAATCATAAACGACGGAGTGTCACGGGAACAGTCGTTTGCCCCATCGGTCATTGCGTCTATTCTGTCAGTTGCGTTCAATGCGTTACGTCAGTTGTGTTGCGTTCGGCGCGTTGAGTGGTAACCCTGCTTAAGTTGCAAAGCGCTTGGCATATTTCATTGATCAGCCTCACTCGCCATACACGCTCGATAGCTTTCAGCCATCACATCAACAGCCATCTGGATTATTATATATGTAAAAAAAACTTACCAGATTACAACTATATGTAAAGACAATGTGATAACTGTTTTGTTAGTGGACAAAAGTTTGGCAATTTTTTGTCCAACGTAGGAGGGATGTGGTTGATCACATGCTTTTCGGATTTTTGATGTTGCGATCCGTTACAGAAATATTGGCATTTAAATTTTTAAGTTATCCGAAAGCGCGCCGAATTTTGCACGCATTTTGTTCTCTCAAATTTATGGGATGCTGGTTTTCCCCAAAATTTACATTGTCATGTCTGCCTCGTGGCACGCCACGTGAAAAAGTTTCGTGACTCGTGACGTTACTTCTCCTTGGTCCCAATAGCAATAGCCTTGATCATTTTACAGCGAAGGTAAAAATTTGATGGGCGGAAATATGGTTTTTCGAAAAAATCGATTTGGGTGGGTCAGTGTGTGGTTAGTGGACCAAAGTTCACCCGACTTTTTTGCTTAACGCGGGAAGAACATACTTCTCATCATGTATCAACGTTTCGATATTAGTGGTAAACAAAATTTCAAAATGTGGCTCGACAGGTGTAACTGATGGACTATTCTCCTCAACAAAAATAATTCTGAACTGTCCGAGCCCACGTAATAATTACCATAAGACAAGATTATGGACTAGGCTGCGCAGAATAGACAAGTAATGGGATAGCAACGACAGTGGGCTTCTGGCATGCACGAAATAGCGGTGGTAGTTTGACGAGGTACTTTGCACCCATGCAGAAAATTGAGAAATAATAGAAAAGTCGACGCTGGCTGTTTCTAACTAACATAATTTCGTTAAGATCGAATTTAAAAAGTCACAGGATTATAACGAACTAACTTGAATGCGAATCGATACGGTGAGAAATTGGATACTGCTATATTCGTACAAACTGTACGAGCCTATGTACCAAACGACTTCGAACGCTAGACGAAAAGCGCGATAAATTGATAGCTAAATACAAATTACGCAATCAATAGTTTAAGTCTTTCGTCCACTGCGTTATGGCCATAACTCCAGTTAATATACTCCAGTGCGTTGTACAGCATGTTGTGACCAGACCCGTCGAGACAGAGATAGCGGGAAAGTTTCCCCGGGCCCCGCGACGTTTAAGGGGCCTCGCCATCGCTAAAAAAATTTTTGCTATGTGTTCGACACTTGACAGCAAAACTGATCACCCGAAATGGGGTACGTCAATCCTTAATATTTTGTTAGGGCCCCCGTGTTCGGCCAAACATGTAGAACGTGCCAAAATCCGCCTAATTTTTTCTACATTTTGCTGCAGTCAATAGCACCGTGGCAAAGAGGCAGTGGGGCAATCCCCCTTTTCCCTAAATTTTAACTTTTTGGAAAATTTTATTCTTGTCGTAAAAATTCTGGCTAAAAATGCAAAATTTGCGGCGGCAAGATTGCGACTTCTCGCTGCCCAAAACATTTTCAACCAACGACGCTGCATGCTGTGTTCAATCTGCGTGAAGTGGGAGGAGTTAACGGAGCAGTGCGAACGATAACAATAACAGACCATGGACGAACGGACAGACGGACTGATGGAGCGACGGCAGTTGCTGAACGGACGGTCGCGCTAATGCGATGTAGTGTCTCGGAATGTGTATTTCACGCCTCATTCCTTAATGTATCACGGAATGTTGTTTCGCTGCGTGTGCCGTGTGGACGTTGTAAGCGGGGCTACGTCACCGTTTCGAGACACTCTAGGGATAACAAGTCACTTTTAATTGACCCGACCCAACCCGACCCACCAGTTGACGGATTCAACCCGACCCGACCCATGGCTGCAATTAGATCTATAGATCTTCTGGCATATTATCTAGTTTTCACATTTGCATCAGTCACTATTTTTCTGTATAAATTCCGGCAATGCTCGTTAAAAATTAAGCAACTTATTCATAAATTTGTAATGTATGCATAAAATAATATTAGCAGAATAAGTCACCGCGAAAAAAGTAAACATACACAGCAACAAACCATAACAGTGACTAAAAATAAAAATGTAATTGACGCATACAGTAAATATAATTTTAATTTGTGAGAGTAAGTCTCTTTGAATGAAGCAAACATACAGGCATGCAAACACGCAGACTCACACAACTGAACCCGACCCAACTCGACCTTCGAAATAAGACAAAAATTCGACCCAACCCGATCCGACCCAACTCAACCCAACACGTGGATGGACCCGATCCATGTGTAACTCCGGGGATTACAGGAAACCCGCATTACGACACGCGATCGCTAATACGACTATGGAGAGACAGTGACCTGCCAGGCGTAACGGAACAAATTAACACGTAGCCTGTGGGCTACAGACGTAAAGAACGACAGCCGACTATCGACTGAGGACTCATAATTCTAGTACGCGACGGCTTGGTGTTGTTAATAGACCGTCTAACGTGTTTCTTATCATGTGCCTCGCTTTGACCTCCATTTCTATTAACCGAGCCATGTTTAGCAACGAGTGCGTTTGTCATTATCGTAATTCTCCTCTATAATCTACTAGTGCACGGCTTTTATAGGCTGAACTTTAACCCCACATATTATTACGTTCGCCGAATAAGAAGGTAATTGCATTATCTATAGGTCCGATTGTTTCTGTGTTTGTCGTTCAGCAAGATTACTGTAAAAATTATGAACAAATTCTGATTTGATTAGAAATTGTTTTGCATGAATGGTCGCTGTCCAGAAAACACGACGATTTTGGTGGCGATGTGCATCACAATTCGAAACCAAGATTTTGAATTTTTGGGCCGACCGTTAAGCTGTAAGCTAAGAAGTCCGGCCCTTTGCTACGGTTGTCGTCCGTCTGTCGTCCGTCGTCCATCTGTCTGTAACGGATGTATCGTGGTTAAACGGTGCAAAATAGGGTTTAGGTTGCTATTGATCATTAACAAAAAGTGGCAAACGTACTTTTACATGAAATGAAAATCATCGACCTTGGATGACCTTCAAGGTCAGTGACAACCAGTACGGTCGGCCCACCATAGCGACAGCTGGGCTGCTTGTTCATATTACTGTGAGTTACCCTTTGTTTCAGAAATCGGGCATTAGGCCTAATGCCTGGGCGACGAAGACGTAGTTTGATCGAGTGCTCAACTCTCGTCGTCGGCCCAACTGTTGATTAACCAGTAGCCTACATCAGAACTGGTAGTGTTCGGTAACTGCACATGTACAGAGCTGGTCTGCACTTTTTGGCTCCTTTTCTCCGGATTTTAGAACACGGTCGGGTCTTCGAAGATCTATGCCCCACCACCGCGAAAAGGTGACAGACCATGGCGGAGATCGTTTTAGGCCTACTTCATTGTCTGTTTTTGACGCGCTACAGCTATGCTGTATGCTATGGGCGCGTCTATGGCACGGTTGTCCTCGTCTGTCTGTCCCTAACGAATGTATTGTGGACAAGCGTTAGGCGTTAAAGAAACACTTTCTGCACGAGTAATTAACCCAGTGCCGCCACCGGCGTTAGAGTCGGAGCCCCCTCCCAAATACAAGTGTGAGGCCCATATATAGGCGGTCTGGGGCGGAGCTCCCAGCGGGGTCCAGGGGCAGAGACCCTGATCAGAGGGTCAGGGGCAAAACCCCCCTGAAGCTGAAACACTTTTGGCTTTTGGACGTTCACTGAAAGTCGCAAATTTGCCCACTTTTTAAAAAAATTGGAACGCAAAAAAAATCAGATACAATTTGTTTTTTTTTTAAAAATGACGTCTATAGGCTGCATGCAATACGTCACAAATTACTGTACAGTAATGAAAAGTAATAGACTTGTCAACTTCGGGTAAACTTTCCACATGTTTATTCATTTTATATTATGAATATATTTTTTGTAAAACTAGAAAATCTTTTCACACCTAGCATGAGGCCCCTGAGCATACGTGAGGTCCCCCCGGGCCAGGAGGTACGGAGGCCCTTCTGTCGGCTCTGAATTAGCCTTCTGTCGAGGCTTTCTGCGTACAAAATTTGGGGGATGCAGTGCAAGAAAAACATATTCAAATTCGGGGTTGAACAAAGGGGGTAAAAATGTGGGTTTTTCAACGGAAAACTGGACATATCTCCGAAACGGTAAGAGATAAGGCCAAGGTTACTGTTAATCATTAATAGAAAGTGGTATACGCCCTTTTGGATGACGTGAAAATCATTGACCTTGGATGACCTTAAAAGTCAGTACTGCAACAGGAACTGTATAGGCATTAGCCTCTTTTTTCTAGCGACAGCTGGACTTTCTTAGGAATATAGGCCTATATTTGTTTTGTAGTTTGAGGGTAATAAAGTTGATCGACTGATTAAATGCTGGTATACAGGTAGTGGCGTGACGATGCTGACACAGCGTCACGTGTTGATACTCGACGCCGGTGACACGACCGTGCTCGAATGCAGCTTCAAGTCGCTGCGCTACAACATGTTCGACTACCCGGTCATCTGGCGCAAGCAGCAGCTCACTGAGTGGACGCAGATCAACGTGATGGGCAGCGTCAATGAACCGTTTGTATCCAGCGCCAATCGCTTGGAGCTTTCCTTCACAGCCACGCCGCCGTACTATCTCATACAACTCTCCATCCTCGGTTCGCTTCCTTCCAACTTTTTTTTATTCCATGACCTAGTTTGTCTTTTTATCTTTCACTGAAATGTCTACCGGTTACTTCTGCCCCGAAGATCGTCCAAACGCCAACGTTGGTTTGCTGCATCTTTTAATTTTAGAGTTATGAGCCTGTACGGATAGACGGACAGACGGACGGACGGACAATTAAGCAAGACCCGCATTGCGGCATAATAGAACGGCCGCACGATATATTTTACAGCTGACAGTCGATCTCCGGTGCTATATTTTACAGGGAGTCAGAATATAGCTTGTAAGCTTGCTGTATGCATCATTTATGGTGTACAAGTATAGGGGCTATATGTCAAAAGGACGCCAGCTAGGATCACAAAATTTTCACTGTAGACTCCACCAAGGTCACTCGAAAGACTCTGCTCTCGTGTACAAATTGTTGGCGTTTTTCCCCACAAATTTTCGCTCTGATTTCAGCATTTTACTTTTTTTGTTATAGACGTTACTTCAAGCTTCCTACAAATTTGAGGCCTAAAATACGTCGAACGATCAGCCCACTTTCGACTGTGGTTGTGCATGGAACATGCAGGCTAACGAAATGAAGCATATCTGGCACTCTGCTATTTGTTCATTGCTAAGTTTCCTGTTGACATTTTTGGCGCATTGGACGCTTGTTTCTGCTTTTCTTGAAAGCGAAAAAATAACTAAAAAGATAAACGTAATCATCAGAGGAAAAAGATTGTGTCAGGTCCAACGTAAAAAATGCTACAGGGACACGCGCTTCCCCTTTTCCACAGTTTCAAATACGCCCCTGTTGTGAGTTATTTTATGGTAGGCCTGTATACATTGTAGTCTGTTATTGTTGAACTGTAGCCATAAACTTATCAGTATTAACCAGTATGTTGACACTTTTGTTCTGTAGACGTGATTGCAGAAGACAGCGGTAATTACACGTGTGAAATTCGAGGACCTCAGTCGCTGACGCTCGCACACGTCACTCATCGCCTCTACGTACGAGGTTTGCATGCAGCTCACGCTCTATGTTCACACGATTTGCGTACTCCACCGCGTAAATTTCTCTTACATTATTCAAAACAAAAATAACGTAGGCCTAGTGTACATCAGACCAAAGCTGAAAATGTTTCTGGTTTATCCAACTATACTGCGCCTAGTGTGCAGTGGGCGAAGCCGTTCGACGCATGTAAGCCAACCGACCAGCGTCAGCCTTATGTATGAACATTTGCGCCATTTTTTTTATAAATTTTTAGCGTCTGGTAACCTTGAACTTTAACATTTTTACTGAAAATTGGCGCATCGGTTGCTGCTGCCCTCTTTTTGAGTTAAGAGCCCTTATCATGAAACAGACAGAAGAACAGAGACGGATGGTCAATGCCCGTATTATGCGGTCTATTAGAACGGCGTTGTCAATAACTTAGTGAATTTTACAGTTAAGTTAATTAGTAAGTTGTTATGCCGTTTGTCGTATAGAGCCCGTGTCGAAGATGTTATTTCTCAACGCCGTCAACGCTACATCGTCGTCGCCCTCACTGCGGTTACTTCGTACGGTCGAGAGCCGGTCCCGTCCACTGCGCTGTGTCGCAGTCGGCGGCTATCCACCGCCTAGTGTCCAGGTTTATGTCGGCGCCCGCGACGTCAGCCGCCAGTTCGAGTTCAGCAACTCGCTGTCACTGTCCTCCGGGGCGCGCGGCCTGCGGCACATCCGTGTGCGGTCAGACCGGTGGAACAAGGAGTTCGAAGTAGCGGCTGAGGACGACGGAAGCGTCATCAAGTGTGTGGCGGTCGTGCCTGGCATGAAACCAACCGTTCAACGCATTCAGCTGCATGTCGACTGTAAGTACTATATACCGCACTGCTGCAGTGGGTAAACGAGCACGCACTGCGAGCTTATACCACTCCAGACAGTGCGGTATCGTACTTAAACCACGCTTAGATAGCCTAGACTACGCCATCGTTTGCTCTATGACGCATGACTGCAGATGAAAATAAAAAAAAGTACCAGTACAAGCTAAGTGTGTTTTAAGTACTAAATACACCGCGTCTCAAAAAACGCTAACCAGTATGAACTCATTGTTGTAAATGGCCAAACTACGACTTCCGAATTTATTAAGGTAGTGTAGCAACAGCATTAAGATGACGTGAACTAGACTATAGTCGTTTACCGTTTACGTCACGTTTCTTTGTGATGTTGCTTGCCAAAAAATTATCAAAATCCGACAGTGTTTCACGGAGTTATTCAAAAAATAACAGTGGCACATTTTTTGGAAACACGATGTATAGCATTCTAATTTAGCCGTCTCTCTGTTTATGCCGCCGTTTTGTAATAATGATAATAATAACAAGGACCGAAGTAATTCGGTGAAACGCAAAATCGCTGATCGGTGCTGCCCCCTGGCGAATCATAAATAGGCAATAGCAAGTTTTGGCTGGGATTTAACCTCCACATCCTCTCTTTCTCATCTAACATAATGTGTCATTGGACGCCAAAAGTGTTCCTGCATGCACGTGCGTCTGAATTCGTCGAACTGTTTACGCAGAGTGCACGAATGCGACAGACGACAGACGGACAGATAGACTGCGCTACGGAGAAATGTGTAGCTATAGGCGGAATCGCTTGCGCTGGAATAAGCGATTCGGCTTAACAGTAACACAAAATGATGCTTATGGTGTAGTTCTCATGGGACAGCCCATTGCGAAATCTCTCACTCGCTTCATGTAATAAAATAATGTACCAGGAGCCATTACGTTTTCTGTCTGCCTGTCCGCCCTCTACCGGTTTTTAATTTTTAAAAGCGAAAAAAGCGCAGAAAAAAACTGTTAACATTTCATAGGCCAACAGCAACTATTGTGCCAATTTTTAGATCAAAAGGTCAAAGATCAAAGTCACCAGACGTCAAAAAGCTAAAGAAAATAGCGCTATGGACAAGTAGTCATTGTTTATGTGCCGGAGGTGACCTGATTTGCTGGCAACGTTCGAGACGATCCATACTTTTGCGCAAACTGACTGCCGCATATTATGTCGGCACTCGGCGCCGACGTCTGTAATCTTTTATTAATATTTGATATCAGCTATAGGCATAGGCCTACATGCATAAATGTTGGACGGCGATTGAGGTTCGAAGCGTATAAATTAACTGGTCCAGTAGATTTGAAACAACATAGGGCTATATTTAGACTGAAATGAATAAATTAGGCCTACTGACTATACCAGTACGAATTTTTGCGGTAAAAAGTATTTTCTTTTTGCAGGTACAATAAAGTTCACCATGCTGGATAGATTTTTGAAGTAGCCTACGCTTATCGGTGCTATATATCCATTTGCCGGCTGTGCCACTGTGGTTCGTTGAACTTCGTTCGCGAATAGCGGCATAGGGCCTATGACCGTATATACGAAAGGGAATTGATTGCCTGATAGCCTGATTGATCATACCGATCATACCGAGAGCGATTGATGATGTGCCGATGGACTGTGTGTGTGGACGTGTGTCGTACAGTTGCGCCGAAGATCTCGTGCTCGTGGACCGAGGCGTCGGTGGGAGACCGTGACGTGCTGCTGACGTGTCGGTTGATCGCCAAGCCGCGCCTCACTTCACTGTTCTGGATCATCGCCGCTAACGGCACGACCCTGACCGACGCCGACGCCGACAATCAGCACTTCCAAGCTCACACGCGTGTACGCTTTCAACCAGTGTTTGAATTGTGAAAAATCAGCCGGGGGTTAAAATTTTCGACGGTCGGAGACCGAACAAAATTGTGATTAAAATCGTATGTATGCAGTACGTAGCTGACCCCTTGTGTACATAATTTGACAGTGTGTTAGGGGGGTCCAGAAAACAGTTGGGGGTTTCAACCCCCAACCCCCCCCCGGCAATTCAAACACTGCTTTCAACCACACTCAGCTTGCACTGCGGCTAGATTTGAACCAGATAAAATCCCGCTTACCGTAAATCTTTTCCCGCAAACATGGAGGTCTCACATAACTTTTCTGACATTAAATTATAGGCCCCTAATACAACCACTTACTTATCATAAATTTAGCGTTACTCAGCATACTGTGTGCACTTTTGCTTTTCATTGTTATTACCTGAATGAGAGATGCGGCTTTTTGAATTTGGAAGCATCCCCGGAAGCCTCAAGGGCGAAAATGTTGAGCCGAAATCCGAAAGCGGGGTGAGGTGTTGAGGAGGGGACAGCGAGCACCCCCACCAGCTAGGGAGTTTGGGGAACGCTGTAAGCTCAAACAGCGGACTTTTCACAAACGCATTTTTGGAAGCATATATGGCGCAGCGAAATTCGTCTGGAAGCAGAAAATATCGTAGAATTTTTAATAAACCAGACTTAGCCAGCCAGGCGAGGGGAAAATCTCCACCTGAGCCAAATTGGCCGCGAATTGCGTTTACTCCCCCATAAACGTTTTTGGTCTTTGCTGCAAAAATTTCTCAAGCCTATGCGCCACTTGTCATGCGACCATCTTATAAAGGCCGTATTACGCGTCGTCTCAGTCGCCCGTCCGTCTGTCCGATACGAGAGCCTCTTAAGACAAAAACAAGAAAAACGCAGCAAAGAAAAAAATTGGTGTGAAGTTGTGAACGTTTCCCTAGCAGAGTATGTGCCAATAATTTTGGATTGCCGGTTATTGCTAAATATCTTTGGTTTTATTTTTTGTTCGATCGAACTGCATTGCCAGTGTAAGTAGGCTTAGGCCAATATAGCTACCGGTAGGCTCTTCGTGGATACATGTAAACGTATTGCTTTTGCCTGTGCAAGATAATGTCCACAGAAGAAAAATTGTTAAAAAAACATCACGGCACCAGGCTATACACGTAGGCTACTACTATGTGACTGATATCTATGTATCGTCTGTGTGGTGTTTGTCAGAGTGACGTAGAAGGCAGAACTGTAGCTCAGTTGCGGATACGACGCGCGCAGAGAGAAGACTTTCACATTTACACGCTAGTCGCCGAAAACAGAGTCTCCGTCGCCGCCAAAGACGTGCCACTCGTACACAGTCAGTCTAGCAGTCGTCGTATATAAGTTTATTTGTTGAGCAAACAGCAAACAAACTGTTGCACATGGGAATCTGCAAAGAGGGGCATGCAAAAAAAACATTTGTCACGTACACCTCCTCGGAGAATGCAAAAATGGTAAATCTTTTACCATCTTACGCTTTTCCAGTGGCGGTTCTAGCCCACAAAATCTGGGGGCATGGCCCCATGGCCAGCGCGGTAGCGCGAGCATATAACGGGGGTCTGGGGCAGAGTCCCCAGCGGAGTCCAGGGGCAGAGTCCCTGGTCAGGGGGTCAAGGGGGGAAACCCCCTTGAAGCTGAAGCATTTTTGGTTTTGGGGCATTGAATGGAAGCCGCAAATTTGCCCACTTTTCGAAACTTTAAAAACACAAAGGCATAAGATGTGTGTGTTATCTTTGCAAAAAAATCATGGGCGACCATGAAACTGGGGACGGCTGGAGTAAAACTGGGGGTCTGTGTCCCCAGCCCGGGACTAAAACCGCCACTGCGTTTTTCCAAACAAACTACCATATAGGTCTACCTCCGTTGAACGACATAAGCGACCACGGCTCCAATTTTCCGCTCGCTACGCTTGCTGGGTTAAATTGATATTTAGGCCTAGTCAATAGCGGCAGGTGGCAATTGAAATTCGTGTCACAAAAACACAAAAAACACACAAAGAAAACATTTTACGTGCCACCGATACATTCTGCATGTATAGAAGATACAGGCGACATGTCAAAAATGCACAGTACATGTAAAATTTTGCACGTAGGCAGCGTGGACACAGGACTAGTCTATAGCTATAAGAAGCGGCGTTGACAGTGCTGCTGCAGCTGCTAATGATGATGATAATAAAATGTTATTAATAAGGTTGTGTAATTATGTTGCAGAGACGGCAGACTTGCCTCTATCAGATTCGTCGGCGGCAGCATCAGCAGCAAGTCACGTCGTTCAACGCGAGATATCACGAGAATCTCGTCGTCGTCAGACTGACAGTTTCAGTTTCAGTTCCAGTTCCAGTTCTAGTTCTAGTTCTGGTTTTATCAGGTCGGCGTCAAGTTATCACGTGACCAGCGTATGGCTGCGACTAGCGAGTGTCTTTGCGCTAATTCACCAATCAACGCTGGCTTCTATTCGATGATGTGATCACGCGACATTTTGTTTACCATCATTGACAGTTTATTCCGGAAACAAGAACAATACATCGGCCTACTGCTAAATATTGTGCAGCCGTCCGCCTTGTGCAATACAAAACTACTTTTTTCAGTTTCAATTGAAAGTTTGCTTTTACTTTGCCACCGCACAAACCAAAGCGAGGAGATATCCATCATTTACTAGAGGTTTTGATGTCTGCAAGCTTAATTTTTTACTTTTTTTAACTGAAAATTGGCACACCGATTACTCTTGTCGAGGAAAACGCTTACACAAATTTTAGGTTTCCTACTCCTTTTTGTTTTCAATTTAAGAGCCATGCAGACAGGCGAAACGGACGGACGGACGGACAGATGAACAGGCAAGACACGTATTACGGCCTATTAGGACGGTGGCATAATAAGCGTCATTCTGGTGGACAAACTTGGTGGAACTTATTCAAATAGGCCTAGTGAAACAACTATTCATGATGCACATCAAAAACGCACATGGTGCTTGCTGTATATTAAAATAAATGCAGGCCTGATTTTACACATAGGCCTATATTGCATGCAGAGAATATGCCAGCTATCCATGTTTCTATGGTTTGTACGTACTTCTGTTGTATCTGATCGGCTCGGCGTGATTTCAGCTTTTCAGAGTATATAGGCCTAATATGATGGTACAGACCCGTCGAGAGAGGGGCGAGGTAGGGGGTAAGTTACCCTCGGCCCCGCGACGTTTGGGGGCCAACGTCGCTCAAAAATATGAAGTAATTCAAAATGTGCCATTGTAAAAAAGAATAATCCAAACATTTTCTCTCCAGAGGGGCCCCGCGAGATGGTTTCCCCGAGCCCCGACATGGCTCTCAACGTCCCTGTGACCGTAGACCTTAGGCCTATACAACCTATAGGACGTGCGCGTTATGCTAGGCCTATGCCTAACAAATGATACGTCAGTCCGTTCGTCTGTCCGAAAGTCAACATCATGCACCGTGTCGATCACTGCGTGGAGCAGGTAAAAGATCGAAGCCAATATTATAGGCCTAGCGAGCAAGCATTTAAGATGTTTTAACTAGTTTCAAAAACTAATCCATGCACCATTCTGTTTAAAATTATTCCATCCCGGCCACTCAGAATTTACAACAAAATTAATTTAATTATATAAACGGTTGTGTAGAAAAATCACACATTGTTCACGTACGTATAGCCGTAAAAGAAAAGCTGTGTTCCAAAGTTGGTGTAGATCGTTTCAAAGTTGAGACCACACTACACAGATTTAACAGACGCCAGACACTGGACGGACACACGGCCATACGACGTTAATTTAATTATTATGTCTAACTAAGGCCAATGCTCGGCGCTGCGTTGGACTAAACACAAAAGATTTATGGTCTTAGGCCTATACGTACGTCTCCATTATTTATGTAAATAGTCAACAATATCTAAAATGTTTCCAGGTATTTCATAGTCTCAAAAAGTCTCGTATAAGCCCCAATAAACGTCGGGACCATAGAGGCATTGAGGCCCCTAATTGGAGAATCGAACGCTGTGGAACTGTTTCCTCTAAATTTAATAGCGCTTTACGTATGAGTAAGCTTATAGTAAAAATTTTGGCACCATCACCACATTTTTACGCGCGAGAGTTAGCATAGCTCAAGCTATAGCGCGTATTAGCGATAGTATAAACCTATTAGGGCCTAATTCTGTCTGTCTTGGGAAGTTGGTGTCTGTCACGTCCCAGTACCGTTCCAAGACCAGGTGAGATATAGAGACTTCCGGTTTTCAAGATAGAGCCTAGGCTAGTGTACTAAGTATTTGTGACAAAATTTCGTGCCGCTGCAGGTGAGGGGGCGTGAAAATGGTTGCAGATAAGCACAGGCATGCTGCTTATCATAACAAGCACTGGCGATAAACTTTTTAGAGCTGACAACATCAATGATCTGAAATGACCTTGAATCCCTAAAATAAGAGGTTTTTAATAATTTTTTTTAGCAAATTCGGCAACGACACACGTACATTTCACGAAAAAATTGCGCAGAAATATTTGGAGATAGACCAATACAACATGCACATAACAGTTTTACTATTGAATGTAAATTTCGACAATAACTGTTCAAGTCCCGACCCCATGGACGCCGCCAGTGTCAAATGTACCCCCAAAAAGTGGTTATTTTTCCGCTATTAGTTTGTCTAGCGGGAAAACGCTTGCAGATTTGCACAGACATGTGTACTGCTTATCATACTAAGCACTGGTGACGCGTTTTTAAATGGTATTAACATCGATGACCTTAATTGACTTTAAATCTCTAAAATAGGGGTTTTTAGTAATTTTTTGGCGATTTTCGGCTGCAGAAAAGTGAACTGCAACGAAATGGATGGTCATGGACCAAAATAACGTGCGAACAAAAACTGCTATAGGCTCTCTCGCGTCTCATGATTATTAGTAATGGTTAACGTTTTCGAGTCGAGTACCTGAGTACTATTATTCTCGTTTGGCACAGCCCTATAAGTGCGAGTAAATAATTTTTTTGCATTCTATGCATATCATGATTTTATCTATGGTTGTTTTGATAATAATCTGTGTGTATTTGGTACCGTAAATCGGTGTGATACGTATATTGACAGGTATAACAGTTTTGTTTAACTGTATAATTTTTAAACACGCTTTGATACTGTGAAAGAGATGTGCGAATTTCGCCCACCCACATAGAAGTGGTGCCAGTAGTAGGTATACCCCACTATCCCAGTACATGAGGTCGATAAGTAGGACCTTTACTTACTGTTGATCTATGTTTGTGTTTTTCGAGTTTCTAAGCAGAGTTAGGTTAGGCGTGGGGTTCAGGACGATTCAGGACTAAGAATTAGGATTAAGGGGCGGTCATCACATGGTCACGTCGTTGAAGCAACACAAAGGCTATGACGAATTGGCTGCTTCATTATCAGATACAACATCTGAGACTTGATAATTATTAGAGCTGTCGAAGCGTTAATTTTTTAACATTGCTGAAATTGTAGGTGGTCGAAGGTCGAACTACATCGAAAGGGTGAGTGGAATGAACTCAGCGAAGTTGTGCCTGTGTTGCAGGATCGTGACAGTAGTGATGGAACGACAACAAAACAATTTTTAATTACTTGAATATTATTTGATCATCAAATAAACGTAGGTTAATGGAATATTGGAACTCCTGCTTCACAGAATTAAGTAAATTTACTTATGTGCATTAATTTTTTAAAGCATGTCAGTTTGTTAGCGTGTTAAGTTAATGCATTATTTAACAGCTTTAATAATTATATATTCAGGTCGGTGATCTGACTACAGTGGTCGAGAAGTGATGTACTTGGATCTCCGATCTGAGGCAGTCTTTTTATATTGATATGTTCGGATCCTGACGCACAGCATATTTGACTATCCTAGCATGGACATTTTGGACAATGCCCACTTGACTGCACATTAACCTGAATTAATATGATGTAGCTGTCAGCCTGATGTTAAGGCTGTTCTCAGTATGCTACTGGTTGATACCATATGTTGTTTTTAAAGCTTCACGAATTTGTAGCTTTCAACCAATCGCGATACATTGTCACTTGATCTGGTGGTGCACACTGCACATGCCGATTGTCTGCTTCTGCCATTGCCAGCTGTCACCAATGTAAACAATGCCAACTGAACTGATTGTGTGGTGATTTACATTTTGCAGCCTCAAATTGCTGAAAATGAAATTTTTGGTTACTATGGCACTATATCAAAATTATATACAAGTGAAAAATTGAAATTAATTACTGCATGCATGTTTGATGCTTTTTATGTGCGAAAGTAGCTACTGTTTTCAGCACGTCTTAGCCGTTGCAATTCTGTCTGTATGGATTTTTTTGTCGATTTCGTGCTGCGACGCAAGTCTCTATCATTCACAAGGTGGCGCCATGGAACTATCGTTATGTGATCCAGATAGAAAATTTGGTATTTGTATATTAACTTAGCGTGAACACTCTAATTTTCAGCTAAACTACTGAACCGGAACTGCTATAGGCTTTTTCGCGTCTCGTGAGCATTAGCTCAAATTTCTTGTCTATATCAGCTAATGAGTTATCATATGTTTTTCCGTAAATTTCTCATACCTTGTACATTTTTTGTGAATCATGTTTCTTTTCTTTATCATTATCCTAGTTTACAAGAATAAACGAATTGAGTAAATGCAGTTCACTGTTATAGTTTACTTTTATTTGGTGTGTTATGTCATTTTTGTAAAAAATAACTATACAAATACCAATCAAAAGCATATAACTAAAGACAGAAAACTGAACAGGGAAACAAACATTAAACAGTGACACATATGGGTTTGAAGCTGCTGCATACACTCAGTATAGCCTACATATGCCAAGTTGACTTACTGAGGTGGGTATTATTTGTGCAAGATAGTCAGCTGCATAAGGTCTTACTGTCTAAATATATCACTGACAGGCTGCATTCTCAGATCAGTGATCTGAACTCTGAATGTATGAATTTCTGATGACTATTATCAGACTGCTGATCTGAACATATTGCAGTGCTGTGGGACTAGGCATTATGTGCCAGTCACCGGGGGTCTGTGCCTTATTGTGCCATTTGGGGCCATTTGTGTATAGTCAGCTGTGGTCTTGGTGTATTTAGTAAATTTGTTATCTAACTTTGCATTGTGATTAGTTGACTTATTGATTAAATTAGGTTTGGTGAGTATGTCTGTTGGAACATGGCTACCAGTTACCTTGCAGCTGGTGCTCTGTTGTAATTTTGGGTTCAATTCCAACTTGAGCTCAGGTGGAATTTTTTTCTCTGATGGCTTTCAGTCAGTCTGTCACTAAACAGTTTTATTTGGTGGGGTTTGAAAACGTTTACGCATAAAAATTAGTTTAAATCACACCATCGATTAAATCATCTGTCAATCTTGTAAACCTTCACAGTAAATAAAGGGTTGACTGTTGGGCCTGTAGACACACTGAAACCACTTATTCTTGAGCGTTGATGGTGCTGAGAGTTGTTGTGAGTTAATGGGTGTACAATATAGTACAATAGTTCAGCCAAGCTTTCGAATTGAGCATTACTGATGTTTAATACATTTGTTGAGCAATTCCTTTGACCAGTGAACTGATTTTCAAGGAACGCATTTTTATGTCGCATATCATTGTAGTGATGCCAGTTGAGTTTGGACTTTGGAATATTTAGTATGAAGTACCACTAGTGCTAGATCAGTTTTGTTTTGTTTTATATTCTGGCATCAGGCTCTTGTCTCACGTTGCTTGAGGATTGATTTAAGTTTTAGCATATCCACAATGTACGGTCTTAAATGTAAGATAAACAAGAAAGCCCAGCTAAAGCAAAGTTGAACGCGTGACAGCAGTGCATGTATGAAGGCCTACTGCGCACGAATCTAAGCTCACTGATCCCAGCAGTTGACATCAGACACAATGATTTTAATTTTTCATTTAAATATTACTGGTCTTATGTGGCTGCTGCCTTTGGACTGGTCGAAAGTGCATATTTTGAAAGGGTTCCTAAGTTTGATGCCCCCGTATGGAGGATTCATTGAACACGAGGCCAAAATTAAAACTAGTGTAAATTACGTTTAATGCTGAAAATTTCATATGCATGTTGCCCTGGTCTATCTCTAGTGATTTCGGTGCAATTCATTTTTGAAATGTATGATACAGCTTAAAATCACCAAAAAATCCATAAGAAACTATTTTGGCATTCAAAGTCAATTCAAGGTCATTGCTTTCACTGCTGATCGAAAGCCAGTATATGACTTCCTATTAGTGATTTATAGTAACCTAGGTTCTTTCTTGCACCATTTCTGAGATACAGCTCGACTTATTGGCTAAAAGTTGCAAATTTTCCCTACCCCCTTTCATTTAGTGCCTTCGCTCAGGGTGTCCCCCTTTGAATTTATGGAAAAGCTTTACAGATCCTGAAACTAGAGTCTTCCTGGCAGCTGACGGTGAAGTTTTGATGATCTTAGCTTGCACCGTTTTTGACTGATCCACTCATGTGATGGATGGACAGACCAACAGAGATGGCTAAGTAAAAGTGCTGACTAGGGCCAAAGCACCTCTGGAAAACGAAAGGACTCACTTGAATTAGAACAGTTAATTAGCATATAGCTGATGATGAATAAACAATTGTCAGTGTTTAATCTTAAGAGAAGTTCCCATCATTTCGGCAAGACCTGTCATTTCTGCTAAGTACTTTTTTTCGCTGTGAATTGCTCTGCATAGGTGCCTTCTGTCTGGCCGCCATTGATTTTTTATCAGAAACCTAGCCCAGATATAATGTGAACTAGGGCCTACCCACCCTGCCCAATACCGTAATGTTATACCAGGTACAGCCAAACACTGACAGAGTGTCAAAGGCGTCATTGTGTCCTGCCTGCTCTAGCCTGTCTTCTGATCTGATGCTTAATGAAGACTGCATTGGGAAGTTATTGATTAACCGTCTTCCTCAGACTGACGTAATTGAACTGCCGTTGTACTGACTAGTGTACAGTGGCAGTGGGGGAGCCAGAAATGTCAATTAGGGGACTGTTTTCCTTCCCCTTCCCTTTCTTTCCCTCTTTCGTTCTTTCCCTCCTTTTTCTTTCTTTTTCTACCTTTCCTCTTTTTTCATCCTGTTCTCTTTTCCTTTCCCCTTTCATTCTCTTAGAAGTAAGACTCTGTAAAATCCAGGTAAGGGGCCTCGGGGAGCACTGAGCTCCCCACAGTGGGGTACGGGTTCATAGCTTCAGCCGAAATCGAATTTAGTCCATTTTAGCTTTAAAAGATGAGATCTGGTAGCAACAGTTTTAATTATTTTCCGGAGAATAAACTGACCAAATTGGCAAATTTGGAGCAGTTTAAACTTATGGTTATGTCTTGTCTGGAGGATTAGAGCGGGGGGGGCTCGGCTCCCTTCCCCATTGTCTATGCCACTGTACAGTAGCAGCATACAAGAGCTAGTGCTGAGCTGACTATAGTGAGTGTTCGTGCAGCAGCAGCAATAGCGTGATTAGTGACACAGGTGAACGCAGCTAGCAGACTGGTGTCATATTTACCTGCCCTTGCCTGTGTCTGTCTGTTTTACATTATGGGTGCATTCTTATTGACTATGAGTGTGGCTGATAATATTATGATGTTTGTGCCTTGGCCACTGTTTGGACATTGTTTTCACGCAGTTTGTTTGCATGTCCGTTTGTGTGCGTCTGTTTGTCTGTCGGTGCTGTATCCGTGATATGTCCGCCATTGTCTGGTGTGCATTGACCGATTTCTCTAAGCCTACAGCGCCAAGGTTTAGTTTGAGATTAAATTAATAAATTTTGTACACGGCGAGCATCTATGGGTGCGAACGTAACTTACTAGGTTATGTAACCAGGTGGATGCACCTCTTTTCGAGTGTTTTGTCTATCTTTGTCTGCCGAAGAAATACAGAAATTGCCCACACAATTTGTGTGATTTTAATAGTGGCCCGGCCTGCATATTGTAGGCTGTAGCCACTAAATTCCTGTTTATAGGGACTGGGAATGATTCCCAATCCCATTGAATGGGGCAGTGAGCTTTGGGTTGAGGCCCTAGACAGTGGGTGTGTTTGGCGGGGTGCATGGCTGCCATAATAGGACAGTAGGGGGACGTATGAACTCAATGTGTACTGATTTGGGTGCTGGTTGGGTGCCTCGACAAACGAACGCTGCCTTTGCGACAATATGTTTGTGACGGTCCGTTTAGTTGTGCAGGCGCCCACCCAATGCGCTGGATCTATAGTGAGCAGTGGTCAAAGCCGCCTTACGAGCCGCCAGACCATCAATAAACATGTACTCGAGATAGTGCCATAATGGCGTCATTTTCTAGAAGTTTTTGACATCTGATGACCTCGATCAAGCTGTAACTTTTTTACATCCGTCACTTCTGCCCTGTTGAACCTTACGTCAGTTTTTTTTTTCTGTGCTTCTTTGTTCTCGAGTTAAGAAAAACCCGTGCATGCGTGACAGACTGGCAAGGCCTGTGCTGAGGCTTATTAGGACGGCCGCATAGCAGGATGATTTCATGTCATGTAGATGCTACAGCAGCTGATGATCACTTCACTCACTCACTGCCTGTTAGTGACTGAGATAATGACAGCTGTCATCTGTCATCATGTCACTACTGCTGCTGTCGTCCCCATAGCGTCACGACATGGACTGAGCACTATTATACTGGCCTACCTGTAATCAGTGATCTGTTTGCCTGTTCGTCGCCTCACCAGTCAGAAATTTGCGTCTGTACTCTCAGTACTCTGTCCGCTTCTTCTTCTTTGCAGTACAGGTCGGACGCCATCTGGTTGAAGAGTCCTGACCATGGATAGAGTTGCTGTGGACAGTGGACACCGGCAGACTGCAGAGTGAGACTGTTCAAAGAAAACTATTTAATCTGTGGGCAAGATAGAGATGTGTTTCCGTGGCTCCACAGACGGGTTGCAAACTTGCAGCTCCCCAAGTTTACCTTAGGGGCTGATTATGGTAAGATGTAGTCCCTGAAGTATTCACCAGATGATGTGTGGACATTCTCAGAGAAACAGGTTCAGTTTCTGACATTTGGGAAGAAGAGTGAGTTTTGTTGCTAATCTGTTGATATTGTAGGAATATGGTCACCGAAGAGTTTTTACGTGCGATAGCAGAATGCTTTGCGCGTCTTAGTTATGGTTTGGGCGTCTGTTCGTCTCTCTGTCTGTCTGTCTGTCCATCCGTCCGTCACACTGCTGTATTGTGTCAAAACGGTGCAAGATAGGATCACGAAATTTCCACCATCAGCTGCTTCAAGGTCTCTAGTTTATCCTGACAACATTTCTTGCCCTTGGGTGCAGGGGTTCCCCTCGAACAAGGGCATCAAACATGGGTACCCCCTCTAAAAAGACGTTATTTTGCCGTTATTGGCTCGTATATTGTGAAAACGGTTGCAGATAGGTACAGACATGCTGCTTATCATAACAAGCACTGGTGACAGGCTTTTTAGATTTATTAACATCGATGACCTTGA
>Ga0056128_1003030_pt1 | contig 20349 bp, 13 predicted proteins | sample WorMetLIZISLAND2_FD_71113 | JGI IMG/M metagenome (GOLD analysis project Ga0056128, IMG submission 71113) | Marine gutless worms symbiont microbial communities from Max Planck institute for Marine Microbiology, Germany - Olavius geniculatus... ... | reverse complement strand
GGCATGCATTTACGAGTTGCTGTAAATTACAAACGGAAGGTGCCATTATTAGAATGTCGTCCGCATATAACACCACGAAGCAGCGTTGACTGATGGATAATTGGCTAACTATGTCATTTGTCTAATTGCACACAGTAAACACACAGATCAGCTTGTGAATAAAAAAATAATAGAAGATGATACTTTAATTTAAAAAAAAGAAAAGTGGATAAAAATACAAGCGTTCAGCTGCAGATGAGTCTGAGACAATACGCACGCAGCCAGAATTTATTCACAATCGGAGTCACGCGTTATGTGTCAGAATCGACACACTGACATAATATACACTGTGTCTTAAAAAACATCCCCGACATTTTCGACTGTAACTTGAAAAACAATTACCAGATTTTAATAATTTTTGTTACAATCATTCCTGACACAAGTTGCCATCAAACGACCGTTCAGTTTTCCACCACATCCAATGTATGCTTCTGCACTACCTAGGGAAAGCAGATCAAGGAAATATGCGTTCAAATAAACAGAAAACCTGAAAATAACATCCCCAACATTATCGATCGTACCTCAAATAAAGATTAGCAGATTTCAATAATATTTGACAGAAATATTTGTGACACAAGTGGCGAGTACCTTGCTGACAGCGTCTTGGATCTGCTTGGGAAACTTGTCGACGGTCGAGCTGGTCGAGGTGGTGCAGCTGGGTTGGACGCGTGGACGACCGACGACCACCAGTGCCTCCGTGCTCACAGACACAGGCAGTGACGTCAGTGGTGGAACACACGTAGACGACATAGAGCTTGAGGGACTGACTGTTACTGACGTCATCACCCGACCTGACGTGTAGTCCGCCATCGATGTTGTTGCTTCTACAGACTTCGACTTTCTGCGTCAGACAGTTTCAAGACTGCGCCTTACTACAGTTAAACGCAAAGTTGCTGCTGCCTCTAACTATATAGCCTCTAGTCCCTCTACCGCAGGTCTGCGAGACTTAACTGGTACAAAGTCAACAGCAGCACTGCTAGACTATTAGGCCTACTCCGAAACCGTTTAGCTAGACTATCAGCTGATGCGGGTTAATACAACGCGAAGACTGATCGATTCGGCATGGTACTGTAGCCTACTGCTATGATGACTGTGTGAGTCTGATATTTACTGTCGCCGCAGCAGGCGAGCAGCAACGCCATTGGCTGGTGCAAGTCACGCCCATCTGAGGCGCCGCGCACCGTCGCACCTGCTTTAAGTCCCGCCCACTCCAGGCGCACGGGCCTCGCTTCATTCTTCGCATCCATGAAATGAAGGCGAAATTGGCGAATAGTACAGACGTACATTGGCTTCTATCTCTATACCCGGTGGGCGCAGCTTGCGCCCAGTGAAAAATAGGAGGGGCGGTAGTCTTCTTAAGGTTGTAGATCAAAACTCCATTTTTTCACTTTTTTCCCTATTTTTCAACCTACACTCTTGACAAAATAATTTTATCCCTAAAGAGGGCAAGAAGCCCAAAACGGAGGGAAAAACTTCAGTCAAAAATTGGGGGGACCTATAGGTCTAAAACTGGGAAAAGTTGCGTCAGATTTTGATTCCAAATTTGGGAGGATAGAAGCCACTGCAGACGGAGACATTTTATTGACAGACAAGAGATCAGTGGCGGATCAAGAATTTTAGAATGGGGGCGGGGATAAAGGGTGAAGTTTGGGAAATAGGGTTGTGTCTCCATCCCAGAAAATTTTGTGCAGAAATAAATGTTTTTTTTCTGCAAAGATTTGTCCAGTCAATAATGGGAGAGCCGCACCCCCAAATCCGCCACTGACAGAGTTACGCCTATATAACATCCTTATCCATTATTAAATTGCATGCATTGGTTATTTTTCTGTTTTGTTGTTTTTCTGAGTTCTGTTTAGGCATATAGGCATAGTGTTTCTTGAGAGAAAAAAAATGCGAAGTTGTTTTCTTACGCGCGACGCACTATATGTACGAGTAGTGTGTAGCCTATATCAACGCACATTTGCTATAGCCTATAGTAATTCTGTTTGTCCGTCCGTCAGTCTGACTGTCTGTCTGTCACAAGCCGATACCGAATCAAGCATAGCTCAGATATAGAGACGCCGGGTTAAATTTTTCACCGTAATATATGGAACTATATTGTCTCTAGTTTCTCTTGAGCTAATTTTACGGCGCTGGGTAAAGGGATTCCTCTCGAAAGAAGATGTCAAAAGGGGCTACCCCAGAGCGAAATCGTTATTTACCGCTATTAACTCTTCCAGCGTGAAAACGGTTGCAGGTCGGCACAAATTTGCTCAGTGTTATAAGCAGCAAGACTTGCTGCTTATCATAACAAACACTACTAACGATCTATCCGGTGGTACGGAGTATACGGACATCGATGACCTTGAACGACCGTGAACCCCAAAATAGGGGTTTTAGTGATTTTTTTTGCAATTTTGGGCTGTGACACACATTTCAAGAGCGAACTGCGCCGAAATTACCATGAATAAATCAGGATAGCCTGCAAATAAAATTTTCAATGTCACAGTCTGTCTCGACCACCTAGGTTCTAGGTCCTCCGGAGGCTACAAGTCATTAAATTTGGCAGCACTTAAGTAGGTAAGTATTACCCTGAAAATTTTATTTGCCTACTTCAGCACACTTGATTTTTAGTTACTAGGCCTATCCACTAAACTCGTGCATACAACGGTTGCAGATACACACAGTGTTGACGCTGATCGTTACAAGCACTGCTGACGAGCTTTCCTGGGGTAAGAACATCGATGAACGACCTCGGACGGTCGAACCCCGAACATTGGCGGTTTTTAGTAATTTTTTCTCGACTTCGTTTTACGACGCACATTTGAATTTCGGTCTAAATTAATGGAGATAAACCGAGACAATCAGCGTCGCGCGTCTCATGAGCATTACCGGTAGCTCAGATTTCTTGTTTGTCAAACTTAGGTCAAATTTCCACTTTCCACCAGCTTTATAAAACAACTAGGCCTAATAGGCCTGTGACCACAAATCATGACAGTTTATGCTCATAAATAGCTGACAAATATTTGAAACAAAGTGCCGCTTTTACATTCTTTTTAGCTCAACGTCGGGCCCACAACATGACTGCCACCCTGACACTGTAGTCGTGGCAACGGCATCAACTGCAGCTTGTGTACGTACTAGTGTTTGCAATCCCGGGATTGGCGGCGTCCCAATCCCGGGATTGGAAAAATTTGTTAAAATAGTACTTTCTCGAAGATGAATAATACAAATGACAATGTTCTAGCCTTGTAATGAATAAAACATCTCATTCACGCCATCGTCCAATTGTTTGCTGCGCACTAGGCCTATATATTTGTAAGTTTATTTTGACGAACATGGTCACTTTTTGCAGTTTGTATATGCTTTACGTACGGGTCTACTACATCCTATGCATAAAACAAGTCTACGAGGGATACCAAAATAGCGACTTATTTGTAAGTCTAATCCCGAAATAGAATCCAGGGATTACAAATTTCTCAATCCCGGATCGAGAATTCAATCTCGGGATTGCAACCTACAGGCAGGCAGATCCTTTAGTCTATATTTATTACTGAGTTCATGTGTGCGGCACTGTAGCCCAACTCTCACTCAATATAGTTGAACAAAAACCGAAATTACCATTAAACCTATCACTTGATATGCAGAATGTGGACGTTAATCCAAAAACCTGCAAATGCGGTCAGTCTATTTCTAGGTTGCATCTAGTGCTGAGCTAAGGGCTGCAGATAGGCCTACTTGAAACCGCCCATGTTCTAAAATTTGTCAAAGACTGAAACACTAAGCAATATTTTGCACGCATATTCTGCATTTATAGGCCTATCTGCTCCAAACTACAAAGTTTCATTCAATTAGTCTTACTTTTGGACGACCTGGTTGCCATATTAAGCGTGATCATATTAGGCTAAGTGTGTGTGTGTGTGTGAAATATTGCTTAAATGTTTTCAGTCCTTGAAAAATAAATCTCAAAACATGGCAGGGAAAGGGGCAAAAATTTTCCGACTCGCACTGTAAATCCGATGTGAAGGTTATGACAAAAGTTTCACGGAGCAACTGCTCTTGCAGCAAACAAACTTGAGATACTGATACTAAAATGAAGGAGAATGAGATGTACACCTTGTCTCAGAAAAACCGAACCACTGACAAATTTTCGAATTATTTAACAATCCTGCAGGTTCAATATCAAAAAGATTTTGGTACGAAGAATCGCGACAAAATCGGGACTTCAATAACACTAGTTAATTTGTGAAAAAAAATTCTATGAATCGGTAATGATTGTTATTTGAAAATGTATCAAGGTTCTGGTTTTCTAACACAGTGTATACTAGGCCTCCACTTGGACATTTACCTGGTGTGGCCACAAATTAACTGGTGTGCCCACAGCCCACATCAGGATAGAGAAGATCCCAATGATCCAGTGAAGTCAAATGACCATGAAGAAGCCCACCTACCCTTTCCAGTTGCTTTCCAATTTACTGGTGAACTTTAACAGCAACATGAACCCAGTTCTACAGTAAACGTTGTCTTGTTGAAGTTTGATTTCTGTGCTTAACACCAATAAAACACAGTCTTTACTTCAAATTCATAAAGCTTTTATTAGCTCAGCAACATGTGGGCCAACCGAACAGTATAATAACCCATCAACAGATGCACCTGCAAATAAACTAAAAGTCAACACCGGCAAACGCCAACAAGGAACCAAACAGTTACTGCACGCATAACACGACAACATCAGCAAAACGTATCATTTCTCAACGAACAATATTGGCAACAGGCCAGTGAACATTTTTTTGATATTTTCTAGGTAGGAAAATACAGCAGCAACCAAACTTCATCCGACCATTGGTACAGACAACTGTATTAATGGCGTAAAGAACAAAAATATTTGCTGCAAACAGAGACATAGGGCTCCCACCGAAAGAAACGTGCTTTACCAAATTACTGGTATGCTAGAAACGAACACTAAACACACAACAACACATGCAAACAAACTCAAAACAAATGCAGATGTAACATGAAGCACGGTGACGACAAAAAAAACCACAGCAGCACACAATTTTCCCCGAGTCTAAAAAACAACTACACTGTGTCCCAAAAAAACATCCCCAACATTTTCAACTGTAACTTGAAAACCAATTATCAGATTTTGATAATTTTTGGTATGAATATTCCTGACACAACTCGCCATCAAATGACCGTTCAGTTTCCCACCTCACCCAATACATGCTTCTGCACTACCTAAAGAAAGCAGATCAAGCGAAATATGTGTCAAAATAAACAGAAAACGTGAAAAAACATCCCCGACATTATCGATCGTAACTTGAAGAAAGATTAGCAGACTTTAATAATTTTTGGCAGAAATATTTTTGACACAACTGGCTATTAAATAAGTATTTTAGTTTCCACCTCACCCAACATTTGCTTGTGCATTAACTGGAAAAAGCAGACCAAGCATAATAAATTGAATCTATCCTAATCTGCAGGCCCCAACAGCCGGTCTATTACAAGGTTTGACTGTCATGCAGCAGTGTGTCTACAATATGAAGTTTAGAAATGTTTGTGAAGTCAAGAAGCGACTGGTACAACCTGGATTGGTCTGGAGCAGAACATTATCGATACTGCTGTCAATAAATGGAGAAAGCGTCTCCTTGCCTGTGTTCGCATAGTGGGCCAACACTTTAAGCAATGTTACTGCAGGCAGTCGAAAAATGTAAAACTGGACGAAATGTCAGCCAAACAATCAGCAATGTGAAAAAAATATGTTTTTATGTGTTATGTTAATTAAGCAATCATATCGCATTGAATAAAAAAGTGATATTTCGCTAGTTGTTCCCCAGGTAATGCACAAACAAACATTGGGTGAAATGGAAACTGAACGGCAAGTTGTGTCAGGAATATTCAAACCAAAAATTATCAAAATCTGACAATTGGTTTTCAAGTCACAGTCGAAAATGCTGGGGATGTTTTTTTTGGCACACAGTGTAGTATATTTGCTTACGAGTAAATCCCCAGCTAAATGCTAAAAAAATCTGTCACAAATTCACGTTTCGTAACATAACACACGACAATAAATATTGCTAATCTGACAATGAAATGTTGACATATTGCATTAGATCAACCTCTGAAACTTAAGAATCAAGACTCAGCACGCTGACAGAAACTTATTACTGTTACCAAAAGTGTTAAGAGTACAGCCAAGATTTTCACTAACTATATAATGTACAATGCACAGAACTGTAACTGCTTAGCTGCATTGTTTATGTACAGTAAGCACATAACAATGGAAAAGAAATCACACGTGAAAAATGAACAATAATCTTGTAACCAAAGATTTACTTAAACAATATTACTACATTGTGTTGTATGACTTGGTACTATGACACTAATTATTATGCAGAATGACTCGCTAAAAAGACATCTCAAACAAAAATTGACTAACACATGAAAAACAGTACTATTCTTTTATCTTGGCAAACTCTGGCATCATCAAAAACCCTCCTCTGAACAGCGTTACATAAGCTAATATGCCCGCAATCAATAAGCACCGAAAAATCAAACATGAATCCATTAAGACGCGAAAAGCATTTCTACGCAGAAAAATGAAATAGTGGCACCACTGTCATACAATTTCACTACCAAAACAATACTTGGCCAAACTGATAACACAAATCAGGGGACAAAGTCACTTTCTCAGTGGCTTTGACACACAAAAACGAAAACAGCATAAATAAAATTCATCAAACACGTTTGCTACTAAAACTGATGTTCAAAGAACAAAATATATTTATAATATTTACCACTGAGACAATGTGGACTGATAAACGTACACAACAAATTAACGCAAAAACAAACAAACGAACGAACGTTGACATGAAATTCCTGGTGTGCCGTGTCGACGCCACATTTGGTCAGTAACTAACCTGAAATGATGCAGACCTGAAAATTATTACGTGTCTGTCCGTGAACCGGGGGCGCTGCTGCAAACCGAAGCTTACGCTGCAAGTGAGAACAAAGCAGACAAAGCATTAACAGAACTGACCATAGCTCGGTGCATACATAGCCCACTGAACCAAAACCCAAGCAGTTGCTAGATGCATCACGAATGCAAGCCCGCGTTGATGGCTTTCTTTACGCTTCGTCCGACTGGGCTCCGTCGTCGCCACCGCCGTCGGATCTGGATGGACTTGCATTACGCCGACGACGACCGCCACCGCCAACGGCCTGCGACTTAGCCATCTCCAGACGTAGACTTCGGTCGCTGATGTGCAGACCCTCGAGTGCTGACAAGGCATGCTCTGCGTCCTCCACGGTGCGGAAATTGAGGAACGCAAAGCCGGACTGACCACGCCAGACCACACGCAGCGGCTGCACGTCTCGGTCACGTACCTCCGCCTTGAATTCGGACACCCGGACCGACCGTGGCAGAGACCCGACGTAGACCGAGCCCTCGCAGTCGTCGAAGTACCGGCGACGGTAGCCATAGCCACCACCACCACGGCGCCTTGGACCACCACGCCCCTCTACCCGACGCCCACCGCCACCGCCGCTTGCATCACCGTCACTCTCCGACACCCGTTCCCTCCGTCGACTGCGACCTCCTCCGCCCGACCCCTTCCCAGCATCCTCCTCCGTCCCATCGTGCATGTCGCCGTTTTCCGCAGGATGAGCCGGTCTTCGGCCGCCACCCCTGTACCGGCGTCCAAACCCACGCCGGAAGCGTCGTCCACCGCGGACCGGACGGTTCTGGTGGTAGTCAGAGGACTCATTGCGGTCGGTCGAGGCATCTTTCTCACTCTCACTGGTGCGGTCGTGGTCGGTGGCCCGGCGTGCAAACTGGCGGGGTCGTCGTCCACCCCCGCCACGACGGTACCTGGCACAGACATAAAAAAGCATGACAGAAATAAGAAACGTTGATAAAAATGTTTCCACTAACTTCAACTTCTTGCCTAAAACCAAACACTGCAAGAGAAAAACGAAATAGGTTAAAAAGACAGAATTCTATTCAATTTCAATTCAACTGTGTGATCATAAAACCAAGCATCACTATAGTAAGCAAGTAAACTATCACCGTGAACTATTGGTTCGTTTCAGCGGCTTTAAAAGTGCTGTACGATGTTATTGGTGAAAATTTCTAATTAAAAAAACATTGAAAAAGTAAGAAAACTTTAAAAATATGGCAAGAAGACAAAAATGTAAAAAAAACGTTTATAACATCTATGGTACCTGGGTCTTGGTCTCTCATCCCCGGGACCTGACTTCACCGCACCGTCCACTCCATTCACCTTGCCCTCGTCACCACTGCGGTCCATCTCGCCCCGCTCGTCCTGGCGTGGTCTGCGCGGTGGTCTGCGACGGCCCACCCTTGGTCGGCGAGTATCCGTCCCCTCTTCATCGTCATTCTCTGTCGGGGCTACATCCATCAGCTCCATCGGCGGCTCCGTCTCTCCATCCAGCATCACGTTCTTTCCAGCCTTCCACTCGCGGTACCGCAGCCGGCCGAGGATCGGAATATGTGAGATCCGCTCGGCGTCGAGGAGGGACCAGATCATGCCAGGCGGGCGCCTGGTGCTGACCCCCTCGCACTGGATCACACGTGTCGGAGTCACGATGTAGTTGACCGGGAGGTCGTGAGGACCAAAGAGAATGTCAGGCAGATCAAGCACCTGGCAGTCATGGACCACGGTCACGACAGGCACCGAGGAATCCACCGCGCCGATCGACACCATCATTGCATACTCCATGTCTGAGAAGCCGGCTCCTTTACCAATGCGCCATCCTGCAACATGGCCATGCAAAAACATAACACACTATTCCGCAGAACGTAAGCGATTATTTTATTAAAAGGATAAAATCCTGACATCGGAAAAATAAATGATTAGAACCAGATACACAACATCAAGCTCATTGTGCTTGTAACTGCTACTATAAGTACTAGCATTATGCACTGTATACCAGAGATGTGCGGATCCTAAAATATTAAGAGTCCGCGCCAGTCTGCAGATTTTGACCAAGGATCCACTGTCAGTCCGCATCCGCAACAGTAGAGAAATATTGGATCTGCGTCATTCTGCATCCGCACTGAATAGGCCTAGGTCTCTAGTCATCAGTACGTAAGGTAGGCCACCACGCCTAGGCCTAAAGCAGATTACAGCATGCACTTGCTAGAGTGTCACACAGCAGTCCACTCGTTTGTCTCCTCTTACATTCACCAACCTTCTGGAACAGCTACATTGGCTTCCTATTAAATAGCAAATCAGGTTCAAGCTTGCTTCTTCTGCCTATAAAGCTATATATGCCAGTAACACATCTTATCTCACTGATCTTCTGCATCATCACAAATCTACAAGGTTTACACACTCATGTTCCAGCCATCTACTTGACGTTCCGCACCATAAGTTGTCTTTTGGTTCCCGTGCATTTCAAGTTTCCACAAGTATAAAATTCCGTTCCTCTTCATATCTGTTAAGCTCAAACACTCACCTCTTTCAGACATCATCTTAAAACTTATTATTTTCAGTCTGCTTATCTTGCCCCCTAGCGTTCCTCTCTAATGCGCCCTGATTCTCTTGTGAGATTCTGGCACTATATAAATTGTTACTTACTTAAGTACAATTTACAATTCCAGTGCTACCGTGCTATGCACATTTCAACATGCATCACTTCTTTCTGTTGATAACTTTCGTTGGGAAAAAATACACTCGTCACGGAACAAGATCCACGTCAATCCACATCCCCAAATTTTGTCACGACAAAGGATTTACGTCAGTCTGCGTCTGTAAAAAATCCCAGACATAAGCATCAAGCTCAAATGCGCCGTGATTCTTCAACAACTTGGAAGATCCATTAATGCATACTGGAGACAATATGAAAATAAACCCCAGAAATTATGCCCCAGAAGAGACTGCGGTCAACTCCCCCATACCAGTTTTGCAACCATGCGTAACAGTAAAATTCCTAGTCACTTAACACAAAAACTATGCCAAGTATCATAAATCTGGCATAAAAAATTATGAGATACCATCAACAACTTTTAAAAATCACTAGTTGTTTAACAGCTCCCAATGTAAATGCCAGAGAAGAGAAGATTTGAAAATAAAGCTGCACTTACATACCAAATTTCAATAAACCAAATTTCACTAAAATCGGACAACCCACAACAAACTTTTTGTACACAGATAAATGCAGGACGTACTCAAAACAGACTGGCTCAACTCAGTAAAAAAGCGACCTAAAACGGAATTTAATGAAACAACATGGTCAAGCTGCGAGCTTCACCATATCCGACAGCAAGTGATATAATGTTGCTGATGGCAATACAGCAAACCTGTAGGAGAGACGGCGACGCAGCCGACAATAATGAGATCGATATGAAATTCATCGTCCAGGCCCACTGGTTCGCTGTACTCATCCACTCCCTGCATCAACACAACACAACACAGCCTGCCTCTCTATTGCACAGGCTACAGGCACAGCACTTTATACATACACCATGGGCCATAAAAACGTGCCACTCTACTTTTGTCCATATCCAGTGGCGGTTTTAGGCCCGGGCCGGAAGGGGGGGGGGCACAGGCCCCCAGTTTTGCTCCAGCCCCCCCCAGTTTTGTGGCCACCCACGATTTATTGCAAAGATAACACAAAATCTTATTTTTTTTGCGTTACCAAATTTTACAAAAGTGGGCAAATTGGCAGCTTCCATTGAATGCCCAAAAACCAAAAGTGCTTCAGCTTCAGAGGGATTTGCCCCCCTGACCCCTCACCAGGGGCTCTGCCCCTAAACCCCGCTGGGAGCTCCGCCCCTAGACCCCATTATAGACTCATGCTAGCGCGCTCGCCATGGGGCCATGCCTCTCAGATAGCCCTATTAAGGGCTAGAAGTGCCACTGCAAATAACTGCAGTTTAACATAAATATTGGAACTTCCTGCTTCACAGAATTTAGTAAACTTACGCACGTGCGTTAATTTTTAGCCGACCGTACTTTAGTAACGGTCGAGCTGTTGTCACATGTGGGTTGTCGTCTGTCCGTCCGTCACAGATGTACTGTGGCCAGTGGCGGTTTTAGGCCCGGGGCCGGGAGGCATAGGCCCCTCCCCCAGTTTTGTTCCAGCCCCCCCAATTCCATGGCCACCCATGATATTTTGGCAAGTATGAGTAACACAAATACTTGACTTTTTGCATTTCTAAATTTTAGAAAAGTGGGCAAATTTGCAGCTTCCACTGAACGTGTAAAAACGAAAACTGCTTCAGCTTCAGAGGGGCTTCGCCCCCTGACAGGGGCTCTGCCCCCAGACCCCTGTTATAGGCTCACGCTATCGCGCTCGACATGGGGCAGTGCCCCCCAGATGTTGCGGGCTAGAACCGCCACTGTCCATATCTTCAATTATTGATCGATTTTCAAAATTCTTTCACTGGCCCACTCTGCGGACAATTAATTTGCAATAATGTTGTAATCATATATCCCACCATACGGTAAATGCGTTTCTACACTAAATTGTGAAATATACCTTGTGTAAGCAAAAACTAATGATAATAACAAAAAAAATTAGATAAATAAAAAAAACGCTTCAGACCAACATTGCGATGAATGATTCATATGAAACTAGACTGTGTTATACCCACACAGTCTAGTGTCATACAGACCATTCACTGCAATGTTGGTCTGAAGCTTTTTTTAAAATTTTGCCATATTATCTGGCTGTTATTATCGTTAGATATGCATAATTCATTGATATTTCACAAGGTAGTGTAGAGACACATTTATGGCGCGGTGGGATCTATAATAATCAGATTATCGCAATTTGTCTAGAGTGTGCAAGTGAAAGAATTTTGAAAATCAGTCAATAATTGGCGAAGACATGGACAGAAGCAAAGTTCTGGCCCACCCTGTATATGTACCATTACAGTTTAAGCCCAAAACCATAAGTGTGCATAAGCCAGTCCTTTTTAGTTCTCTGATCTCAGGCTTAAATCTCTCCAATAATGGTCTGTTTCCAAAGCCTAACTTACATTAACTTGTAGGCAAAACCTATGCAAAAACACTGACGCAAATGCCTAGAAAGGAACTGCAAATGACAAAAATTCATACGAAAAGCCTAGGAACAACTTAAGCAAAAAAGTAGAGCAGCTCCTGAGGTGATGTAAAAAGACGTTACAAAAATTCCTAAGATGTTTTGCAAATTAGAGTCCTGGATTTTTTTTACAAAGAGCCTGTAATTTCCATTTTGATTTCTCTCGTTCCAGTTTCATTCAAAACAGCTTTAGTTCCATTTGTTTATGTGCTAGGTCAAACTGGTATCTTACCTGCCGATTTTCCAACCAAATCATTAATCATATGAGCCGCAATCCGGGCCTGGCCCTAGATTTTGATGCAGACAAATGGAACAGGATGGGCCTACAAATCATGTTCCTCAAACAAACTTTAGAAACCCAGTTTTCTAAAAACAGTTCAACCAACTGAACTCAAAATGCTAGGCCTATGAAATATTTTCACCACAATATGCTAACTTCCATCACGAACTGATTCCATTTCTGTATTAAACATGTTTAACATTAACCAGCACCAAAAAAGGCAAAGTAAGACATGTCTCATACAGAGACATATAGGCAGGACACACATCTCCCTGTCTTAGACCACTAAGCCCACAGTGATGGTCAGTGGCCAGTGAAATGCCAGATCTACAGTCATTTTTCTAGCTACAGACCATCACTGCCCTTGATGACAGCAGCAAATGCATGTGAACAACTTGCCCAGAGTTGTTATATGCTTGCGAGGCAGCTGGGAATTGAACTCATGCCATTTCGGTCAGGAATCCAATGCCCTAATCACTAAACCACCAAGTCAGCCATACAGCACTGCTTGTACAAATAAACCATAAATACACAATAAATCTAAAACACCTGCCAAACTGGGCTTAAAAAACATGTTTTTTTGTCTAAAAACTAGATGGTCGCTACAACTCTGTCAATTATTATGCCTCCGCCCCACCCGTCCTCCAACAGACAGCATTATGAGATTGATGACTGTCTGGAGGATAACAGGGAAGATTATCAGAACCAACATTATGTTAATTACATATGCAAGCGTATAATGGAGTTCTTACAATTTTAGGTTTAGCTTGTTTTTTGTGTTTTTGTAAAGGTTAAACTTCCTGTTTCTCTATTGTAAAGATTATTTAACTTACCATACCATTATTATGTGTTTGTGTGCATTTTGCCTGAAAAGGCCTTCCCTGAAATGACCTATACTGTGTCAGGCTGGACGTTAAACTCCACTCACTCACTCACTCACTCACTCAAGATCTCGCTAACAATGTTTGTTCGGGACTCGTGCATGGACGCACGAACGAACGCAATGGAAACATAATGCCTCTGGCCACTGGCCACTATGCTGGCAAAGGCATAACAACACTGGTTTACGCAGAAGATGAGACAGACCTGGCGAGTGGCACATGCCTTGAGTAGAGCAACTCCGGCATCGGCAGGCGGCTTGATGTGGTTCAAGAGACCTGTACGAAGTTTGGGCGTTGGTACTATCAGCATCTTGCCTGCCTGCACAGTACACCCATGCACCACCATTATCAGATACTCGTTTAACACATTTTACTTTATCATCAAGTGACAACACAGAATAACATACGCAAAAAATGATACAGCTACGCACTGTATGTTCTGGATTTAATACATCCATCAGCAGCATGACTTACATCCTTAAATCGGTAAAACAATCATACATAACAATTACCAGTAGGGCTGTATCGAATAGTAGATTTTACCATTCAGCTGAACAAGAACAATTTATTACATTATTCGACCACATATGAATAGCTGACGCAGGTTCAAACACATTGCAAAATGGCCCGGGTTCATTACAGTGTGATGCTAAATTTCCAAATCGTACATCTTGTATCTGTCAAATGAATGATGATACTAACGAAGATTACTGATACTAACAAAATGTGAAAGCGACTCATGACACTGACTGCCGACAGTGAGCAAAATAAATGGTTAAGAAAATGCTATAAAGCATCATGTGTGGGTGTTATGTGGCTGAGACTAAATGCAGCAGCAACAGACAAGATGCTGCAGCACTTATTATTTAAATTCGATCTATTCATGTCACTACCATTCGGCCAAATACGAATATACTATTCGAAATAAACAGAATACGAATAATACACACTACAGCCCTATTGCTAGCCCTAAATGTCTGCCAAAAATAGTGCATCTTTAACCACGAAATAAATACAGCTGTTAACAATGTCAGTCTTTGTGCAGAAAGTTCTAGGAGATAGGTGCTGCTCAGGTGAGAGAATGACATGGTTCTCAAAGATCATGAAGCCGAGTGGCTCACCTCAAGCGTTCGAAAGCGCACTTGCTGCAGCGGCTTGTCCGGATCAACTTTGATATTCTTTGCCGACTTGAACACTTCCAGCGTCAGCACTTGATCACCAGCGGCTTCTGCTCCCTGTGCAGCATAATTTATGGTTAGAACTCTAGTTCACGACCCCACTCTCACTCATAGATGCAGTGGCATCAAGACTGGGAATGGGGCCATTGCCTTGCCCCTAAGTTTTTGCTTGTTGGATAATGATCTCTGTTAGAAAACTTTCTTTAATTAACACAAAATTTAGAGCTGAAAATGCTCTATTTTTGGAAGAAATTCAGAAGCAAAATTAAGCATTCAACACCACAATTTTTTTAGCCTGCAATGTTCCTCCATAATGTGATAAATATCGAGATAATAAAAAACAATGCAAAAGTTTGCTACAGAAAAACTAGGCTTTTGTAAATGATGAATGAAAAATGTGATCATCTTTTTAAGTGATGTCATGGTAGTGACTATATCCACTGCTTCAAAACGGTTTTTTCAAACTGATTAAATTTTGCCATCAAACATCACTTAGCTATATCTAAATCAAGTCTGTTATTATTGTTAAGTAATTAGTTTTAAGTAACCGTTCGACATTTGTTATATAAGCATTTTGAACTAGTACCTTTATTTGCACACCACCAGTAAAACACATTTTAAATTGAAAATAAAATTCACTGTGTTTATTACAACTAGGACTTACGCCGTTAACCATATCACACCATTAGACTATATGTTCAGCAATGTGTTTCTCCGTATTGTAGCTAAACAATGGTTTGTCTAATAAAACATTCTGCCATTCAGTAACACAAGCCATCATGTAAGTCTACAGTCAGTGATTTCGAATGCTCTGATACAGAACTATCAAACTTTCTATGTGTCACAGGAACAGCATCCAACTTGCAAAACTCCCGCCCTTCTGCAAAACTAAACCTACCAGTAACTCAAAATAACACTGGCAAAAATGATTGGGAAAACACAAATTGAAAGTACGTAGTAGCAAAATATTGTCCTGATAGTCAATATGGACCTATTTCCTAGGGGGCTGATGCAGTTTCTTGCCCTAAAATGGAATTACAACTCAGTTATAAACCTGGTAGATGGTAGGCTACACGTTTATTACGTACTATTATACTGCCATTACCTTCCTAGTAATTCATCATCATCATCATTTCTGGCAAGCACCACTAAGAGTGCATAGCACCGAACGTAGACATCAATCTCCAGAGTGGACGGTTCTGAGCCAGGTCAACTGCGTCACCCATATTGACTTCGCTGGATTTCAGATCCTGCTGAATGGTAACTAAGCCAGTATTAAATTATAGTGGTACTGCTTACTGTCAGAAGCACATGTGTGAGAACTGTGAACAGCTAAGATTTGAACCTGTGACCTTGTCATCATCAGTCTAAAACTCTAACCGTTAGACTACCAAGCTGTGGAAGTATTGTACCATATTAGCACTAGACCTGAAATAGCTACACTGAAGCACAAGGTGCAGCAAAAAAATTGGACCCTAGAGTTTTTTGCTGTTTTCTCAGCAACCGTTTGGAATTTAAATTTGAAATTTTACAGCTTTATTATCTAAAACCTTCTACATCTAACAGCGGAGTAAAATGTGATTCTGCTGAAAATGATTAAGAACTCCTTAACATGACCGCCTACTGATTTTTCAGCATTAAAAAATGTTAAGCTCGACACCAATCAATAATATCTTTGAAACAACACGGCTAACTAATGATCAAATGCCATAATTTCACTGTCACTGTGAATGTTTGAAGTGTCCACCACCAGCTCCAAGCTCCAACACAGCCTTCAGTTGCTTAATTTGATAAGTCTTTCACAGCCTTGTCAATCAGTCCTTATGGCAGGTTGCCCCAGATAACCTGAAGCATTTTCTTGACTTCAGCGATTGTTTTCGGCTTTGTTTTAAGCTTGCAGTAAGCCTTCAACATTGCGATAGTCCATTGGGTTTATATTCGGCAAATTTGAAAGCCATTGGTCCTTTGTGGTAAAATCTGGACAGTTGGCCCACAGTCCATTCAGTGCGCTGTGTATGCTGGCATGCCGACCTGCTGGAAGATGAACCCGGTGGGCAGCCGGCGATAGCTTTAAAAAACCGATAATGCAGTGATAATTTATAAACAATATAAATTACTGTTTATCAAAAGGTCACCGTGACATCATCGCCAGCAACGTGTAACCAGTTTTTGAAAATTAAATAGCTTTTTACTTGAACATTTTTAATGCTGAAAAATTGGTAGGCAGTTATGTTAAAAAGTCTATAACTTCGTCGTTTTTTAACAGAATCATACTGTACTTAGCAGTTAGATGTAGAAGGTTTCAATTAATAATGCTGTAAAATTTCCTATTAAAATCCGAAACGATTGCTGAGAAAACAGCGAAAAACTTTAGGGGTCCAATTTTTTTGCCGCACCCTATAAGTAATTGGCTGACCTTAAAGTTGGAGATTCTGCGATGTGGAGGAAATGGGAAGCTGGCAAGCCGATTGTCAGTCAGATAGTCCCAGACCTTGTTTCTGATTTCGGCCTTGCCGTCACCTACAACACAAACAATGACAAGTATTTATATCAATGCAGGCAATGAACAGTGGTATAATGTGCAATGGTGTTAAAGGCCCATGGCCACGGTCAAACTCACTTGCGCAATTTATGGAGATTAAAATTAGACATCTAACGTCGCATATATAATATGCTGATTTGAGCTTCACAAATATACAAAATTAATGTGCAATTTCAAATGAAATGCGGCATTACGTTACACGAAAAATTCTAATTTACCAGTTCCCCCGGTGCCGTCATGAGCCTAGCCTAGAAACATCATGAATATTAATGGCCTGCTGGTAACGCCATCGGTCTAGGCTAGGCCATTAATATTCATGATGTTTATTGGCTAGCGTAATGACGTCACCAGGGGCACCTGCATGCCAATGTGGCGGCGCGTTTTCTACGTGATTGTCGATTTCAAAGGTAAATTTCTGCATGTTGACAAAACGCTGAGGACTGATATTACTGTCAAAATTATCAGAACATTATGCAATTTTAGGAAAATGGATAAAATATATATGTTAATTTTGGTGTCCATGGACCTTTTTTAAATGAGGACAATTTTTCGAGGCCAAAGACAAACCTTTGAGACCAAGACCGAGGACAATTTTCAAAGTCCAAAGATCACCTATAATACTATTACATATACGCAATGCAAATAATAATCAGTTGCTGTGCTTGTTTTTTGCAGAAATCATCATTATGATCATGTTATCATCATCTTTATTCAAATTATATTCTTCTGTACCAGTACTAGTTAAATGTAATGAGAAATCTTATACCGCAAAGATTTCATGATGCTGGCCTTCACCGTTTTTACACACGATATTATTACACACATTTTCATGAAACCAAAATAAAAAGTTTGAGGACCGGCTGAGGACAAATGCTCGAAGCCAAAACCGAGAAAAAATTTTTGACCTCGAGAACTTAACATCACTGATAATGTGCTGCAGAACTAATAGCTCTGCCACTACCTACAACAAAGCAAAAAGAAACAACTATAAACTACGGCTATCTAACACTTATTTTTAAAAACTGCATTAACAGTGCTATTAATTTTTGCGCGTGAGTTAACTGCAAATTTAATGCATGCTTTATTTCTCATGTTTATGTTATATGTTACCATTATCAACACATTTCTATTGATCTTGAATCTCTATCTCTCCTTCAGGCTGTGGATCGATCAGCTGAGGGGTTAGCCACACAGGTTTTCTTTATCCACTCCACAGTTTAAGTTCTTTTTATTGATGACAGATCTAAAAATGCGACAACAATCGAATTTGCCATCATATAATGATTGACAACTAACAAAAAAAACTTCCAAAACCGTAAAATCTGCAGTTCTCAGGTATTGAATCATTTTTTAAACAATTCCACTCCTTTAAGTTTACAACAGTAATGCTAACCAATTCCATACAAATTAACAGATATACACATTCACATACAATTTCAAACTTTTGTTGTTTCGCTAGCCTAGGAAGCCAGTGCTTCAGTAGTTTTGGAGTTTGCCAGCAAATCGAAGTTATCTGAGTTGGTAATCCACCTATCTTGGTAAAAGACAGTCACAGCCCTTCCATGAAGAGAAAGAGATAAGCATCGACATTCATCTCCACTCCACCGGCACTTCCTGCACTTTGCACTCAGCTCTGCTGGCAAGTCCACAATCAGTGGTCAGTGGTTAGGAGTCTTCAACTTCCGAAAGTTGACCATATTCTGGAGCAAGAAAGAAAGCAAGAAAGAACTAGACTAACGTACCAGGCGCAATCTGAATGGCTGGTGCTGGTGACGCCTCCGAAGCCGCCGTCTCTGCCATGGTGCTTTCTTCGCTCTGCACATACCACAGTATACATATATCTGTTTACTGCACGACTACATAAAGACAAGTAATTAGCCCCTCAAACAACTATCAAACAAAAGTCGTCATTTACGAAAGATTTACGCCTCAACTTCTCAGTAACTTCCGGCATTTAGAAACTCTGAAGAGCAACGTAGCAAAGTCGGTGTGGTTTCCCAACGCGTTCAACGAATTAACAGCTTATTGCGCAACGTTATAACTTACAACAACCGATAAAGCGTTAAAAATACTATCAAATTCACTAATTTCGTTCGCAGGTTCAACGCGCAAATAGCAGAAAATAGACAAAATGTTACTGACGTGGCCGTTTAAGTATCAACGATTAGTCTCTCGCGGTGCACTTTGGGATTGGACACGCCTCTAGTTCGGCCTCTAGCCATTTCGGCACACTTTCATCAATAGACTGAATCAGTGATGTTTAGAACTGTGTTTCAGCGACTTATCACCTGTCTTTATTAATGCTTAATCGTCATTTCTGCTGTGTCAAATAAATTTGAATGATTGAGAATGCGCCATTTGCCAAAATGAAAGCACCGTGATCATGCTTTCTGTTTGCTATGTTGTGTTTTTGGTCGACCGTTATATAAGGTCGAATATAGCTACGTCGTTGGCGTCTGCCCCACAACTCTGCGACTGACTTGGGTTTCACAAAGCGAAAGACGCCGTCGTCGCGTCTCACCCAGCTGATGATGTCCGTGTGCTGCTCGTCACAGAGGATCTCCAACAGAAACTGCCACAGCTGCCTCTGACGCTGCCGACGACGACGCACGACCACCCCGCCTAACACGTTCGTTCACACACGCCAGTCTTCTTTTATTCAGTCGCTTATGTAGGAAACTGGACGTGTTCTCCGGCTAGATCAGCCACTGTAGAAAGCTGACTATGGACAATATTACTGCTATTGCGATAAGTGCACTTAGAGTAGAAACTGGAACAACCGTTAACACGCTAATGTTTGAACGCTATAACTATTAAACTCGATACGTAGGCAGACTAGATATTTTTTACAATAAAAAGAATTGGCCAAAAAAATAAAATAATTAATATTAGCTAGCGATCTTTCATTTAAAATTATTTATTTTCCGAGTCAGGGGCCCAGGTACACGTATCAGATGTAGGCCCCCTAGATTTTTCAACGTTCAAACACGACAATTTTCGCGAGAAGGACAGATTTTGGACAAAATTACGTCTGGTGGACTAACGCAAAGTTCCACTTTCCTCTCCCCAATGCAGTCGTTCTTTTGTTTGTGCTTAAAGCATAGTGGACAAATTCACAACTCTTTCTCAACACAACACATTCATTCTCTAACGTTGTATTCATTTTTGGCGAATAACCAATAACCAATAACATTATGCTGCAGCGAAGGCGTTGGGTTGGCTGGTTTCCGAACTGGATTTCCCACGTATTTAACTTTTTGCAGAACGCTTTTCGAGAATCTGTAGCCGGGTAATTTGCAGTAGGTTTATATATTAAATTATTAATTATATCGCGCAAATTGACTTCACATTGAGTGCAAATATATCCGTCCAGTTGTTGAG
>Ga0056128_1003028_pt1 | contig 20351 bp, 18 predicted proteins | sample WorMetLIZISLAND2_FD_71113 | JGI IMG/M metagenome (GOLD analysis project Ga0056128, IMG submission 71113) | Marine gutless worms symbiont microbial communities from Max Planck institute for Marine Microbiology, Germany - Olavius geniculatus... ... | reverse complement strand
ACGGGTGGATCAGTCAAAAATGGTGCAAGATAGGATCACCAAATCTTCACCGTCAGCTGCCTGGAAGACTCTAGTTTCAAGAACCGTAAAGCTTTTCCATAAATTCGAAGGGGGTCACCCTGAACGAGGGCACTAAATGAGAGGGGGTAGGCAAAATTTGTGATTTTTGGCCAATAAGTCGTATCTCAGTAACAGTGCGAGATAGGGCTTAGGTTACTATTAATCACTAATAGGAAGTCGTACACTGGCTCTCGATTGGCGCCGAATTCAATAACCTTGAATGACCTTGAACGCCAAAATAGGGGGTTTTATGGATTTTTTTTGGCGATTTTGGGCTGCAACACAAGTCTATATCATTCACAAGGTGGTGCCGCAAAACTATCATTATGCGATCCAGATAGAGAATTTGGTATTTGCATATTAATTTAGTGTGAACACCCGAATTTTCAGCTAAACTACTAAACCGGAACTGCTATAGGCTTTCGCGCGTCTCGAGAGCATTAGCTCAAATTTCTTGTTTAAAATTTGATAGCAAGTTTAACCACATTAAGTTGTGATGGTGTGGCAAACCAGTGACTTCATTGTAGTTGCTACTAGATTGTTTCATCACCGGAGTGCTTGCATGCACCACAGTTTTGCGGCATAGTCATCAGTAAATGTGAAGTTCAATGACTTGCTGTTTATGAAGTTATTTCGTCACTGCCTAGAAATTTTGTAGAGGTGAAAAGTTGAAAACAATGAGTTTATGCAATTTTAATTTTTAAGAAAAATTTATGTTGATAATAGTATATTATTTATATCATGTTATGTAAAATATAAATTGTTATTAGAATTGTTGTGTCAACAAACTTTTGTGTCTTTGCTAATTGCATTCAAGATTTTCCCTCACCTGATTGTTTTATGAATGTTTAAAGTTTTTCTTAAAATTTATGCATATTGTATTCCAGTGGACAAAATTCTTTACTTTAGTTTTGTTACTGCATGAACTAGTGTAGTTTTTGGTGTGTGTGTGTGTGTGTATTCTTAAGTGTGTTATTTGTGTGCTGCAGGTTGGTCGACGGGAATTAACTTCACTCAGTCGGACGTGTACGGCTTGCGGGAAATAATCGTCGTTGCGGCATACATCATCGGGGGCACCGTTGGCCTGGTACTAATCATTGCTATAATTCTGACACTGATTCAGCGGGCAGTGATGCTACGGCAAGCACGCGCTCGTGCATGCCGTGACAGTGGCAGTCGACGTCAGCTGGTGCGAGACAGTGACTCGGGTCGAGGGGCGCGGAGTGCAACGGCCGACCTGCCACCTGCGTACGATACTGTGATGAGTACACCGGAGCATGGTGCAGCAAGAACCACTGACACCGATGCATCAGCTGGCAACAATGCTGCTGCTTCATCATCTCAGCTGCTGACTACTGATGATGTCGTTCGCCCACCATCGTATGATGACGTTCTGCAGCAGAATGTTGTAGCAAAGTAATGAACGACTTCTTGCAGACAAAGCAAGTTTTGCTTAACTGTCGTAGCCAAGTAGTCATTTGATGTGTCATGATATGAACTTTTTGCTTAACTGGTACTCCCCTTCCGAAATTGTTTTGTGAATGTGTGATAAGTTTCAGGTGACTGCTAGTCTGAAGAACCGTGGTTGCTCGTATGTTTGTTTAAACAAGTGTCAGATACCAACTTATGAATTTCTTCCATGAATCTTGTTCTGGCTTATCTATGTTGTTCGGATGTAAAGGCCATAATACGAGTTTGTGATTATTTTTTGGGTTACTCAAGGTTAAGCCAGTTCTGTGTAGTTGAAACTGTACAGTGCTTGGTAATTTGAACTGCCTTTTTATGCTAATAATGTCATTTTTGCCATAGAGAGCTGCATGGGTTCAGAATTATGTTCACATCTCGTCAGCTTTCATTCCAGTCTTTCCAAGCATTTGGCCTTTATTGCCATCTCTGCCCAATCCCTTGCAACTAACTGTACAACCTCAGGTTGGACATGACAACTGTAACACTTTTTACGCAGTTGTGTTATGATAATAGCAGTGCAGAAAAAAATCAGCTAACCAGAGAAAGTGACGTGCAGTCTTTCATTACTGCACTATTATGAACACCTTTGACTGTTCTGCCACAGTAATTTGTGCCAATTCTTTAGTGTTATAGTGTTATTGTTGTCCCCACGGCTATGCAGCTCATTACATTACCAGAACTATTTCTGTCATAGACTGTTGCTTGCTGATATTGGTTGGTGTTCGTTTTGCTTTTCCATACATTGAACGTTGTTATAACTTGTGAAATGTCTGCTTCTGCACTACCTGGAAAAACCCAAACAGGCGAAGTAGGATAAAAATGCAATCTTTTATTGATTTTGTTTCCCCATGTAGTGCAGAAGCAGTCAGTGGGTGCAGTGGAAAATTGGACAGTCATTTGATCACCAGTTGTGTTAGAAATTCTGGTGTCAAAAATATTGAGATCTGGTAATCCTTTTTTAAGTTACAATCGCAAATGTCTGGGATGTTTTTTCCAGACACGGTGCATAGCCAAGCTGGGATTGTGAATTATTGTGATGTGAGCTAGGCATCTAGCCATAGACAGCACTGTTGCTAGATCTCAGGCATGTATACACGTGTTATTTGTTATTGCACTGCTGGAACATTTTGCAAGTATTGCATCATTTCTGCATTGCTAAAGCCATGTTCCGGCTGTAGTGAGTTGTAGCTAATGATTTGTATATATGGCAGCTAGCATGCAGACTTTGCATGACTTTGCATCATTGTGTTTGTTTCGTGTATATAGTGTCATACATTTTAGAGAGTGACATGGTAAACAAAATTCACTCGTCCTTGCCCCCCCATCTCCAGTAAATTATTCCCAGACATGTTTGTACAAAATTTTCATTCTCATTCCACCCCCATTAAATTATCCCCATCCCTTTTTCGCGAAAATTGTTCATTCTCAGCTGACTCTATGCAGTTTACAGTTTGTCATTTAATAACAACTGCCTGCATTGCTGAAGCAACAAGAAAAGCCCGGCTAATGCAAAAGGGAACGCGTGATGTTTGACGGCCCGGTGAAAACAAAATCTAAGCTCGCCGATCTCAGCAATTGACATTAAGTATCTATAGCATTTCATTTACACTTGCCAGAAGGTGTGACCAGTGTCGTGCAACCGTATTGGCTAAAAATCGCAAATTTTCCCTACCCCATGTTATTTCGCACTCTCACTCAGGGTGACTCTTTTCGAATTTATGGAAAAGCTTTAAGGATCTTGAATCTAGAGTTTTCCAGGCAGCCGATGGTGAAAATTTGGTAATCCTAGCTTGTACCATTTTTGACTGATCTACCCGTGTAATGGACGGACAGACAGAATTGTGATGGCTAAGATGCTTTACAGCAGTAGCTGCTGTCATGCATAAAAACTGTTGGCTGTCTATTGTCCACCAAAGTTAATGGCATGTGGCCATTAGCAGCCTTGCAAAGTGAAATTTTTTTGCTGTCTATTGCACTTCACTCAACATTTGTGTGTCAATGCAAGTGCTCGATGCAGCAGGGAATTGAATGACTAATGTTTTTACAACTACTGCAGTAACTACTGCTGCTTTATTACCATTATCCTGGTTCTATTGCCAAATTTACTGTTACTGTGTGATTTGCGTTTTTTATCGTTTTATTTTTTACCGTGTCACTCATTCGTACATTGATGGTCAGTTTGTGATGTTCAGGAAGTGGACGAGTATATTATCAGTTTCTTTGTAGTTGCATGGATATCATATTTTTTCAGGTGCTCCTGTACGTGAACACTACATAATATTTCATGATAATGCATAATATTTTATTAAGAATGTAATAATTTATATTACGTAATATTATGTGTTATACTGCTTACCCATCCGAACCCTTACGTGTAGTTTGTATAATAACAATAATTTGATAAAAATGAAGGCACTGCATTCCGTTTCTGTTGGCTGGACAGTGTTGGAAGTTAAGTTAAAAGTGAGTTTTTGGACTTTGCTGGTCCAATTTCCTGTCTGTTGGTCGACCATAATGACTTAACAACAGTTATGATAAGTAGCAACAATATACTCATCTTGTGTGCTCAGCATGGGTATAATGATATCAAGTCATCTGCTCAAATGCTGTTTTAGTCACTTCTTATTCTCTAAACATGGTAGCAATCTCTGATAAGATTGAAAGTGATATGGCATTATTGTTCAATTCATACTTTGTGAGGGCCATGCCAAAAGTTTCCGGCCTCGACATATTAGACAACAATATTTTCCACAATCTATACATCAGTGAAGCGTACATCCTAGAAAATATTATTGTCTAATATGTCGAGGCCGGAAACTTTTGGTATGACGCTCGTACACTAGTCATACTGCTGCTAAACTTTGTTGTCGTTAACAGTTTTGCATAGCAGGTAGCATTTGTGATTTTTTTGTGCTCGTTATGTAGCCGTGTCATTTAGACTGTGTTTATAGCATTGTAATTTGCAAGAAGTAATGTTGAGTTATTTATAGCATTGCAATTTGCAATAAGTAATGTTGAGTTAATGCATCTATTGCTATGGCTTTATGCACTTTTGTTTCCTGTGGCCACAGCCAGTTGCATACAAGGTTTATTTTTTAATTCAATTTCTTCGTTACCTTGGTTTGCCCTTTTGTGAGTGCTTTGCATTCTGTATTCAGTTATATTTGCACTTGATTCTGGTGTGCTTTGTTATCGATATTTTACTTTTTGGCACATTAGCTAGAGGTCTAACTTTAAGTATTTTATTATAGTGTATTTACTATTTTGTGTTTTAGTATTTATTATATTTCTTGTTGGCACTGTGCTGGATTTGAGAACATTTTTATGGATGTGTCCATTTCGGAGAGTTGCATGGGGATAGAATTATGTCCTTATTCCCCACTATCTCTGCAGCTTTTGTCCTCTACTTGCACACTTTTGCCCCATCATTTCTGCCCGTCACCACACTCACAATATCTCCTCTTATTCCCACTCCATGTCATTTTTTCTGCTCGATCACACCTCACCATATCCGGTTTTATTTCACCCCACCCATTGTATTACTTCCATCTCACTCCAGCACATGTGCTTCTTTTCCACCCCACTCCACCATATCTGCCTCTATTCCCATTTTACTTCTCTCCACCATTCTACCACTGTATTTATACCACTCTATCGTATTTGCCCCCCTCCGTCCTCCTTGTCCTTATCCTCATAAATTTTAAATTACTGTCATTCTTATCTCGGCCATTCAGTCTTTGTTGAAATTAAAACATGTGCAAAAATTAAAAAAAACACTTTATAAACATGCGTTTAAAAAACGTTGTTAAGCTATGAGTATGGGTACAATGACCTGTTTTGTTGTTATGTTGTGATTATTGTTTTATGCTTGCCCTCTCAATAGCTTGTTGTTGTCAACAGTTCACAAATGTGTTATGAAAACTTTCCATCGTCATTTGTTTATTGTAAATTAATTTGTTGTTTGATGACTGATGCATTTTTGTGTGTTTATGATACTTTGTTACAGTAACTGCAGCATGCTACAGTCAATCCAAGGTTCAGAAATATTGGTCATTTCTGGCTAGCCTATTTCAGTTTTTTGACAATGTTGATTATCAATAGCTTGTATTTCTCTAATAATGTTACGGCTGATCGGGTCTAAAAAATTTCTTGTACTTCTGGTTTTTATCCATCCTTGGAAAAAATTTGCATTCCTAAAATTTCTATTGGACCCACAAAACTATTGGTGTAGTTTTCAGTGTGTTTTCAGACTTTTACTGGAAAAAATACTGTTTGCATCTAGTTTGTAATGCTGCAGTATCTTTGCCTTAGTTCTCTTGAGTACTGTTTAGCATGCCAGTTTGTTCTTTTATGAGTTTGTGTGTGGCATTACGTGAAATGTCATGATATTTGAATAAAAATTTCAAAATGTTTTACCCCTTTTCCTTACTTTGTTGCCACTTGCAGCAGAAAGCACAGAAATGTTCATTTTAGGCCTTGTATTATGTTGGACCCCATTTGTACAATGTAATACCTGTATTGGTTCTCATAAGATGTAATTTTGAGTGTAACATGTTATTTAATTTTGTACTCGTATTGTGTATATTCTAACTCATTCTAACTCATTGCAAATTCACATATCAACAGTGTGTTCAGATTTCTTGGGTAAATGCACAAACTGGTCATTATTTACACTTAATGCCTTTCCTTGCATTTAGTCAACAGTGTTGAAGATTAAACGGTTGCATATGTTTATTTCCTTATGTATCATACATCTTTGTATTCTTTGTGTATGTTCATCATTGACAAAATGTATACGCACAGCAAAAAAACATGTACATAAAATAGCTAAATAACTAATGTGCAGCTGAGAAGATGCCGTCGTCATTTAACTTTCTCACATTGCATCTCTTAGGTGACTTATGTTGCTGCCCTGTTTATTACTTGTATAAAAACATTATTATTCCATACTTCTGTTTATGTGATGATTATCGATTACTGGCAATGCTATGTTATTGCTTCCATTTGTGTTTCTTTCTGCTGGTAATATTTGTTGTTGTTGGAGTAGTTGCTGTTAATGAATGAATTGCACATTATTTGATGTACAGGGTGGTCCATAAAACGTGGTACTTTCCTTTTGTCCATTTTTCATCAGTTATTGACCGATTTTCAAAATTTTTTCCCTGGCACACTCTGCGGACAGTTTGTGATAATGTCATTGTTTTAGATCCCACCACACCATAAATGTGTTTTTACTCTACCTTGTGAAATATAACTGAAATATGAACATATAGCGATAATAACAAACAATAATTTTTTAAATTTTGGTAAAAACACTTCAAACCAACATTGCAGTGAATGGTCTGTATGACATTTAACTTTGTGGGTCTAACACAGTCTAGTGTCATACGAATCATTCATCGCAGTGTTGGTCTGAAGTGTTATTATTCATTAACCTTAATGCTTGATATTATCTTAGTTTTTTGCATTTATATTTTACAAGGTAGTGTAGAGACGTATTTATGGTGTGGTGGAATATATAATAATCATATTATTGCAAATTGTCAGCAGAGTGTGCCAGTGAAAGAATTTTAAAAATCGGTCAATAACTGGCAAAGATATGGACAAAAGTAAAATGCCATGTTTTTTATGGACCACAGTGTATGTGCATTGATAGCAGGAAAGCGTTAACATCATCATTATACTCTCGGTTATTTAGCACTTGCTGTGTCTAACAGCACTGAGTGCCAATGTAGCTATGACTTTGATGTGAAGTTTTTCATTTCTTGAAAATGCAAATGCAGAAATATACCTTTTTTGCATCTGGTCGTTGTGGTTATTGTTAGTGCTTTGGGCATGCTTATTACTGCTTATTTTTGCTGTCACACTGCTTGACATTATACCATCTGAAGTTCTGTAACTAGGCACTTGAAACATATCCTAATGCAAACTTGTGCACTTAGTAATACTTTTAACCACGTAGTCTGTGTGATATTTGCAGAGAAGAGTGTGATAAATGTTCTGAAATCTAGTGCAACTGCCTGAAGTCACACTGTGTAAGACAAAGCATACAGAAATGATCTTGAAAATTACTGGCAGAATCCTAAAACATTTTTCAGGACTGGCTTTTCCCCATTCTTGGATTTTGGATTATTTTTCAGTATTCATTACTGATAGATCTTGAGTGAAAACTAACGTTTTGCTGCAATGTATCTCAGCAAGCTTCGAATGGATTTTGATGTACTTCTTACGCCAATGTCATCATGTTTGTTTATGTCAAAGTTTCCAGTGAACTCAATAAATGAACATATGATGACGATGCCATAAAAATTTTTATCAGAATCCGTTTGCAAGAACCTATAGCAGTTCCTGTTCGCAGGTAATCTTAGGGACCGCTAATATCTACATTCCATGCCGAAAATTTCGTTCGAAGGCCAGCGTCCGAGTTCTAGTCATGGAAAAAAGGAATTTCCCACAGTGACTGCAGTTTCACTGTCCCATACACGACTCTATGGTGATGCTGCGATACCGAACGCTATAATCAATGTTAGGATACAATGCTGTAATTCAGCGCATGTGGGTCATGGCAAGCTGCAACAACGTTGCATGATACAAAATTGCGGCTAAACCGCTGCTGATACTGCAATTGGTTACTATTGACAGTCTAGGAAAAATAAGTCAGTCACCTTCGCTCTATCCATGCAACGGTATCATCTTCTGCTTCTTTTCCAATAATGCATATATCCTCTTGCGAGTAATGTCGTGCATGGGCTCTGCATGCATGCATCACTGGCTCTCTACGACGTACCGTTTAGCCACAATACATGTGTTACAGACAGACAGCTAGACGGCATAATTGTATCCAAAGCTCGACGGTCGACCTAACGGTCGGCCAAAAAATATTGTTAGCGTAGTGACGAGTCGCCGTCGACCTAATCGAACGGCATTATCGCCGGCCCGCTACGACGCACCGTTTAGCCACAACGCGTTCGACGTTAGATGTCGAGTCGCACATTTTTACTTATTTATTAAAACCGGTGACGTATTCAATCAACATGGCGAGTGTTTTAGTTGTCAGGTTGCTAGCGGCGCTATTCTACGGCGTTTCGTCGTTTATGATTACGGTGGCTAACAAAGTCGTTCTCACATCATACAAGTAAGCAAACAAAGAACAATGACAAACTTCTGTGCAAAAGAGCAGAATCGTTAATGTTATCTTCCGTCCGTACGGACGGAAGAATACGTCACGAAACGGCTATCTTCCGTCCGTATAGATGGAAGACTGCGTATCTAGGCGCTATTTTTGTCCGCAGAGTCTCGTTTGTGGTATATCTGGCAGAGTTGACAGTATGTGCTATTTGCATTTATGTTTATGTACTTTGCTTATACTTATTTTTGGTGTGTATTTTTACTGTGGTTGGCGCTGACTGCATCATTGCAAAGTGTTATTGTGTGTTTCTTCTTGTGCATAAAAATAATTGAGTGACACTGCAGCTGCAGAGAAATTTCTTTGCTAGTTGTGTCTTACTCAAATTAACTAAGTTTTTGCTTTATAGCTAATAGTAGGTGTGCGCATGTGCTAGTTTACGGACGGAAGATAGCCGTTTTGCGACATATTCTTCCGTCCGTATGGACGGAAGATAACATTAACGATTCTCGTGAGAGTCACAGTGACAAAAATGCAATAATAGTTTTGAAATCTCCTAAGACAGCAGTTTACCGAAGGAGTTTGGCCGTGTTTTAAGTTTTAAAGAGAGTAGGGTAGCTGCTAACATGGGCTTAGCTGATCCCTACAGGAGAGAAGCGTATCGTACTGTTGTGTGATCTTGTGCTATCCATCTCGTAATACTTTTGCTGTAGCTTATGTAGAGCAACTTGGATGACATTTTTATGACTGATATTTACATCTTAAGGTGCGAAGTGGTGAAGCGGTAAATCGGTTCTATTTTGACGTCAACATATTGTCATATAATTTTTTAAAGTATGCTGAAATTTGCACGTTAAAAATTTAATAGAATTTTTCCTAAGTTGTTAACATTACTTTACACATTTCAGTAACTAACGTTAACCCTATAACTAATCCTAACCCCAAAACCCTGAACAACACGCAACCAACTCAGTTCACTGTGAGCATGAGCACAATTCTAGGTGCGAATAATATAGCTGTAATTCGCACTCTGCAGTACTTAGTGCTCACTGGTGGTCACGCTGCACTCACGCAGCCATATTTGCATCTCAAGTTGTGAATATACGCTTTTTTTTTTTTATTATTTTAGTGCTGTTAGCTGTGATTACATTTATTAGTGTGGTGATTTTTAGTTGCAAAGTTCAATTAATTTTGTAATACATTTTTGAGGTGCTCAAATGATAAGATGATTATAGTGTGGCATTTTACAAGAATAATACTGGTATATGGTTCTGTCTTTCGCGACAGACCTGTGTTATGTGTATATTGCTTATAATGCTGTGCTGTATAATTGCAGATTTCCATCGTATCAGTTTCTCGGAATTGGACAGGTGCTTTTTTATTTGTGTTTTATTTGTGTTTCTATAATAACTGTTAATGCAAAATGGGTGTAACCTTTGGCATTATTTAGTTGTCATTATTTCACCTTTCAATACATTGATGCTGTTTGGTTTTGTGATAGAAAGCCAGATAGTATATAACAATTATTGCACTTGCAGTGCCAAAATTTCACTTTTTGGAGATCCAGTTTATTTGGGAGTACTGGTTTCCTGGGAAGCATAGAATAGACATAGAATTAGTTACGGCATCACTGTTCACTAATAGTTTGTTATCATTGGCATTGTATCAGTTGTCTGCCTAGAATATGCATATACAGTATGCAGTAGCAATTATGTCATTGTCAAATCACTTAATAAACAACAGGATGGTTAGAAATATTAGTGAAGATATTTCCATTTCTGATACTGACGGTTATAAAATGTGTGAATGATATCAGTATTGATCTTGATCAAAGTCATTCCTACTTTTTTTCTACAATATTAAGGATCACAGTTGTTACTTGCTTTTTACTGTCATCTGAAGTTGTTGCAATTTTGTGTATGAGAGCTGATGTCCACTGTGATTACTTTTTTATCACTGATTGGTGTTCTCTGTGTGTGTCTTAGATTTTATTTACAATAATCGGTCTTTACATTGCAAAAATGTTTCGGCTGGTTTCTTTTCCTGATTATGACAGCAGTTTACCACAAAAGGTTGGTTCTGTTTGAGTTTGTCGAGAGGTATATTGTGTATTTGGATGAGGGGACTAATTGATATTAGTGCTGTCGAGGCATTAATTTTTTAGTGGCGTTAACGCATGCGTTAATTTGTTTAATGCGTGTGTTAACACATAACTTAATGCATCATTATATTGCTAGTATTGTAGTGGACTACACCAAGAGTGACTGGAATGATGACTGACAAACTTGTGGCTATGTTGCAGGACTGTGACAGTAGTGATGGAATGGCAACAAAACAATTTTTATTTACTTGAATATTATTTGATCATCAAATAACTGCAGCTTATTGGAATATTGTTCATTTTTAATGCATGTTAATCTTTTTAACATGTGTTAATTTTTTCAAAAGTGCATTTATTCTTTAACGTATTAACACGCTGGGTTAACACATTAATTCGACAGCTTTATTTGATATTGATGCTTAGTAGTTTGCAGTGATGAATACATGTTTATGATAACTTTTATTGGAATTATTGGGACTATTAATTGATTTGTACTTGTATTGCAGCTGTGGCCGTTGCCTGCGATATATTTAGGAAACTTGATATTTGGCCTAGGTGGCACTAAAAAACTAAGGTAATTATCAGTCATACATTTTCAGTCTCATTGTAATGCTGTGATTGTAAACATTTCAAGTGCTGTGCTTATAAATGTTTATCATCCAAATGTGCTATGAATATGAGTCACTGCATGCATATAATTGATACCGGTATGAATTATTTGCTGTATTTGTCTTTGTTTCAGTTATATGTAGGCATGCAGCTTTTCGGTCTGAATGAATGACATTAGGTACAGTAGTATGTATACTGGGAGCTGTGCATGTTTTAGTTATGAATAATTTTATGTCAAGAATCTTGTTATTCACTGTTGACCTTAGACCATGGTGATTGATGCAGAGGCAGGCTGTCATTATAGCTTGACTGTTGGACAGTTCACTTTTGTGAAGTGATATCTTTATTGCACACATCGTTATCCGTGTCATAAAATCAGTTTCTGCTACAAGTCCTCTCTTAGCTTATGCTGCTGATGCTCTTAACTGAGCTATTTTTAGTGTTTTGGGAGTTTCCTCAAATATCTAAAGACAGTCATGTATTTAGTAATTTATGTTATTGTTTTAATGTCTGTTACCTGTATGTGTAGTTTGCCAATGATGACAGTATTACGGCGGTTTTCAATACTGTTTACAATGATAGCTGAGTGGTGGATCCTCGGGTAAGTGATTGCATGGAACCTTTGGTTAATTATTATTCTTTGTGTGCAAATTTTGATAGTTTTTTTGTTAATGTGTTATATTTCTGAACTATACTGCAATTGATAATGAAGGTTTTGGTATTCATATCCAAGTCACTGAATTGTTGTTGGCATAGTTCTTTACCTAGTGCTGCTATCTCACAAACTGTTACTTGTACACTACTATATAGTATTTATTGTTTGGTTTCCCTCATTGCAGCAATGTGATCTAAACATCTGATTGTGCTTTCTGACACTTCCTAACTGTTTCGTAAATTTGTTGAAATACGTTCAGCCATCCTTGTTTTTCTGTTGGGCTGATGACTTGGAACTCATTACCAGATAATATTTGCGAGTCATTGCACTGCAGCAGTGCAGCACTTAGTATATGTCATTTAGAAATTCAATATTATGTTATCATTAACATTGACTTATGACATAGTATGCTACAGCATTTTTAATTTACACCATTTATTTACAATTCTGAACTAATCATGATGCATTTGTGCAAACCGTTGTGACTGGCAGTCGGAAGGCAAATTGCAAAGTGCAAGCCTGTGTCTATCTGATGATTGGTGGTGCACTTATAGCAGCAAGGTAAATTTTCACTTTACAGCTATGCTTTGTCACTGCTTGGAGCTCTTTAAAATACCACCAGCTGCATGGACTTTGTTATGGCGCAGATATTGGATAAATTGTTAATTATGATTGAGACAGCAAAATGGATAGTGGATTGCAGGATTATGTTTTTATATCAAATTGTCATTGGCAGTCAACTTAACAGTTGTATAGGCAATAACATTTTTGTTCTGTATGTTTGCTAGCATTTTTATCGGGTATGTTTCATGCTATTCATGAATCATATTGGTATTTAATGCCTCCTTTCATGTTGTTGCATGTAGAGTAGGGAGCTGTTTTACAGATAGTTAGTTTATCAGACTGTATTTAGTTGCTGTCATGTTTGTCTGACAATGGTTGATATAGCTGTCTGTGTGTGTGTGGGAGTGCAGTGATGACCTGTCATTTGACATCGTTGGCTACCAGTTCATTTTGCTCAATAACGTTTTCACTGCGGCTAATGGTGTTTACACAAAGCAGAAGCTTGAGGCAAAGGTGCTGTACTTTGTTACACATTACTTTCTTGCTTTATTGTTATGTTCAGTTTATGGCTATACTTCTATTTTTTATTACCATACTGCCTTATGTGTAGCCGACCTATACCTGTAAAATTGTAGCCATATTATACGCATATTTGCGGGTACATGTATACCCGCACATCTTTAGTAGACAGACCACATGCTCTCTTTATAGGATTCCCGGTCAATTTATCACAGGTCGATTCAACATGGTTGGTTCATCTTGTGGATAGTTCATCACAAGTCAATTCATCGCAGGTCGAATTATCACAAAGCACGAAAAACAATTTGTGGTTAGTATGGTTTTAGTCACTTTTGTCTGTCGCAGTCATATGTCTGTAGCAGGCCTAATTTGTGCATTTGTGCAATGGAAGACAACAATGACGCACAACGTGTGAACCCCATATGAAATTTCGAAGTTGGCGTCACTGAGGTAGGAAAACCCACTGTCATCATGGTGCCCGAGTATACTGGAGGCTGAGACAGGTAACTTGGATATTTTGCCATCAGGCAAAGACAGCTGGCAATCACATGATAATAATGTTTAATTTTGTGCATTTTTGATTCGGCAGTTGTGTTGTTGGTTGCGTACTTTGTTCGTTTGTTGCTTACTTGCTTGCGTGATTTTTTTTGTGTAGAATGGTTTTATGATGATTTTAATTTTGAAGTTTAGCTTATACATTTTCTTGACAATAATGACACAAACGTTTTTCTGATAATAATCACATGTGTTGTGTATTATACTGAACGATATGTTGAAGATGATTACAACTGTATATAACTGTTTTTGTGTTGAATCAACCGATGATGAATTGACCTAGTGATGAACCATCCACATGATGAACTGACCATGATGAATCGACCTATGATGAAACGATCGGCCACCCAGTGTAGACAGTGCACAAACTGCACACATAAACGGACCACACATTTTATGATAGACAGGCCATGCTTTCAGTGTAGACAGATCACACATTCTCGGTGTAGTCAGAGCACCTATAGACAGACCACTGACTCTCAGTGTAGACAGACAACAAACTTTTAGGGTAGACAAATTGCACACTTTCATGATAGACAAATCGCCCACTTTCACTTTAGACTGACCACACATTGTCATGGAAGGCAGAGCACATGCTCTTGGATAGACATGCCACATAGACAGACCACTGACTTAGTGTAGACCGACTACACACTTGCCCCCTGTCCTCCAATAGACAGCATTATCACATTGATGTCTGTCTGGAGGATAACAGGTCAGATTATTAGAACTACCATTATGTTAATTACATATGCACACGTATAATGGAGTTCTTACAATTTTAGGTTTAGCTTGTTTTTTGTATTTTATGTTCTGTGTTTCTGTAAAGGTTAAACTTACTGTTCCATTTCCATTGTGTTTGTGTGCATTCCACCTGGAAAGGCCATCCCCAAAATGACGTATACTGTGTCGGGTGGGACGTTAAACCCTACTCACTCACTCGCCCCGACTATACACTCACTGTGAGAGTAGACAAACCATACACTCATAGCACAGACAGACCACTTACTCTCGTGGTAGACAGGCCACACAGTCTCATGGTAGACAAACCACTTACACTCTCATGGTAGACAGATATCTTAGAAGGTGCAGATTAACAGTTATCCACAATGCACTGCATTCTCAACACCCGAAAAAATGTCCTAGGCATTTTTTAGCAGCCACTAAAAGTATTCGAAGACAATGTTCAGAAGTGCTAATTATTTTCATTTTTTTCCAAGTATTGTCAGCATAAGGCCATGTGTGTGTACACCATGTCCGGAAAAAAAAGAGTTTATGGTATTTTCAACATATCTTTGATAAACTTTAACCTGTTCTCATAATTTTTGAATATTTGCTTTATCATACTGTTGCAATATTTTTTCTTCTATTTCCGTGTCATTATGTAGAGCTGACATAATTATGACATCATCGAAAATGCCGTTTTTATTGTATCTGAAGTGAGGAAAGCTAACCATGTTTCGGTTAATAACTTTAACAAATTTAAACATATGTTTATAATTTTTTGTAGGCAACATTAAAAAACAACTTGCAACTGACACTGTACTGATAGTCTACTTCACCTGAATACTGATGCCACTTTGGCATGTAAAATAAAACACTCCTCATATTCTTACTTTGCTCCGCAACAAAATAAACAGAAATGCAGAAAAATAGGCTTTTTAGTCCGCAGCTGCCTTAGTTCTCATCAATTATGACAAAACTTGCTATTAACTAACTTTCCAGTCAACAACTTTATTACAAATATACACTATCGCGATGCTAACACACGCTGCAGAAATGACGCTGCCTGCTGATAACGGCTGCTGCACAACGGCATTCCCGTACTGCATGGGACAGCCACACATTAACATTTTGAAAAGCAAGACTGGGTTGAAAATAATTTCTTTCTATGCCAACAATCTCTGAAGTTTTTTTACTGCAATTTTCTTTCATCCATTTTTTTGTTTTCATATTGCAGAGGCTCATTTAGACGTTATCGTTCTGCAAAAAATGGCATTTTCAGTGACTCACGATTACATTAGCTATACTTAGTGAAAAGTATATTTTGAAGAAAAGTTTTGGATGTTTTTAGTAAAGCGTATCATTGTGATAATGTGTGCCAAAAATTATAAAAGTAAGTTTAAATTTGTTGAAGTTATTCAGAAAAAAGTGTACTCTTTTTTTCAGACATGTAATGCATATGTGTTTCAGGAGCTTGGTGAACTGGGTTTATTGTACTACAACTGTCTTTTTGTTTGTCTTCCAACTATGCTCATTGCATTGGTCATGGGCGAATATCAGAGGGTAATTTCTGCATTTCTGTTGGTTTTCCTGCTGTTGTTTTTAACACATTTGCTCATTCTTAAGCATGGTAGCGTAAGACTACATTGATGCTATGAATGTTTAAAGCAGTGTCACGATGTGCACAACACAGATATAGCCAGTGACTCAAACTCAGTTCCATGTCCTCGCCAAACTACTGATAGCTAGGTAGGTAGTCAATCATGTAAATCAAAGTTGATTTCTTGCAGTTTAAAAACTAGAGTATATGTCACACAGTTTCTTATCTCTTTGCAGTGCTGTGATTTAAGCATCTGATTGTGCTTATGTTTGTACTGTAATAACTGTTACAACGTTTAGTTTCTGCTGGTGATGTAACTGTTTCACGTGGCTGTTCTGCTGCTTGTTGTGTAGGTGTTGGAATTTAGTGGTTGGTATAACCCGGTGTTTGTTGTGTATTTCCTGACGTCGTGTGCAATGGGTTTTTTGCTTATGTATTCCATCATCGTCTGTACAAATCACAACTCTGCTCTCACTACCACGGTTGTCGGTGTCCTGAAGGTCTGGCATCATTCATAATTGTGCACTGGCTGATTTGTTTGTAATTTATTTGTGATGGAATATGGACATAGTAGTAGCATGTACAACTGGGTCTCAGATATGCAGCTTGTAACACCCGGTGTGGACCATACAAATTTTATCAGCCAACTATCAATCACTTTATTTGTGTGTCACAGTTTTCTTACAGTGCTTTTTACGCACAACAGCAGCTACTGCTGTTGTGCATCTTAGCCATCGCAATTCTGTCCGTCCGTCTGTCACAGAGGTGAATCAGTCAAAAACGGTGCAAGCTAGGATCACCAAATTTTCACTATCGGCTGCTTTGAAGATTCTAGTTTCAGGAACAGTAAAGCTTTTCCATAAATTCGAAGGGGGTCACCCTGAATGAAGGTGCTAAATGAGAGGGGGTAGAGAAAATTTGCGATTTTTAGCCGATACGATGTTGGCTGAGCGAGACAAATGGCACCCTCTGGTGAGTACAAGTAAAAAACAATTTGCCGCTGGTCGTCTGGCGTCCTCTGGTGACTGATTTTGTTTTACTGGGCTTTCAAAGTTCAAACATGCGCCGCTGTTGTGCATCCCCTTTGCATTAGCTGGGCTTTTTTGTTATGTAGTTGTGACAGCTGAAAATAATAGTTCTGTTTCCGGTAACAATTGCCACTGAACTTCCTTGTGTATGAAGTAAAATCATTCATGTCCTTCTTTTAAGCATATGGGCTTGCACATGTTAGCAATAGCAACATTTTTGATGAATTTATTAAATTTTCTTTGCTTATTTAACAAATCAAGTGTGTTTTGTTTTGGCAGAATCTCTTTATCACATATCTTGGTATGATAATTGGCGGTGACTACATCTTTAGCTGGATTAACTTCTGTGGACTGAACATCAGGTAGTATTTGCTTACACTTAGCAGTGTGTGTTTTGATATTTATGACAACTTTTGGAGTGACATTTTTTGAAATGTACTTGTTATTAAGTGCATTTTTGGAGAGTGCATGGTATTTTATTGCAGAGTGGTGCATTGGCTATATTTTCAGAGATGAAGGCCAAATAAATGAGGCCACTTTGTTTTACCACTTGTAACTTTAGAAGTATAGATCTGATCGGCACCAAATTTGGTACAAGTCAACCTTATTTCATTCAGAGATAAAGTGGCACCATCTGGAGAATGACAATAACTTGACAGGTGCTTGTGCATTTTCGGTCGATGATGATGCTTTGCACTGCACCAAACAGATGATCGTGAAATGTCCATAGCTGTGCAGAACATTGTCGTGACTGCAGATGAGCTCCTTCACATCGCAGACTTAGTTTTCTATCCACCTACTGGCTCAGTGGCCTAAGACAGGGAGATGAGCAATCGTTGAGCACCTTGTCAACGTTCTGTATTGGGCATGGCATCCTTTATATTTGAGACTCGGATATGTTTGATTTTAATTCTGACTTTTGGTAATCAATTGCTGTGCATTTATTTATCAGATATTGTATCAACTATGTTATCTGTAGACATTATTGTGTTTGTGGGGGTGTGCAGTGTTTCTGGCAGTCTGTTTTACTCATACGTCACATTTGCCAGCAAGCAGCAGCCGGCAATGCCTGCCGTTGTGAACCCGTTGCCATCAGACAGTCTGCCCATCACAGGTGCTTCAGTCAAACCAACTCACACCGCTGACATAACTGTTGAGCATCGCTCATAGCTTCATTACAGCATGTTATACGTTGTCTCATGCATGCTGCTGTTGCTGTGGTGGTGGAAGTTTCTGCTGGCCTTTTATATTTTGCAGGCTTTGCACTCGTCTCAAAACTTGTGAAATTTGAAGCTTGTTCTGCAGTAAGCAGATCTGTTCGAAATTTTTGAAAATTTGGCAAAATGAAAAGTGCTTTAAGTTAGATGACAACCTAGCAGGACTTTGTACAAAAAAAACTGAAGAAACATTGGGCGACTGAAGTCTTTTTAGCACATACTGGCGCTTTACAAGTCAGATTATTATTATTACTTCACTTTTTGACTTAGACTTTCGCTGAGACTTTCGTTGAGCCTAAACTTCGTTCTAAGTACCTACTTAAGTCAAAAAGTGAAGTGATTTCACTGAGCGAAAACGTGGCGACTATACAGTTCTATATGTACGGATAGTTTAGTAAATTAAAGCAGTCAGGTACCAAAAATAAATGCCGTAATGGCTACACAATTATGTAAGACGCTACATAATTACATCATTTGGTGCGCGGCGCAATTAAATAAGCAAGTCCAAACATAACTGATTGATTTATTTTTTGTTAGGTTTATCGGTTTTCTGCCATTTTTAATCATTTAGTTGAACTTTGGTCTAAGTACAGACTTTAGCGTTCAGCTTTAGCTTTGGCTCAGCGAAAATCTTAAGTCAAAGAGTGAAGTCGCCCATTAGTCTTTTTCACTGTCACGATACACAGACAAAGTGTCATATGCTGTAGCAACTGGCAACCCTGCTTTTGTGAGCCATGAAGTTGACTGTCTCCAGTTAAACATTCATCCGTATATATCAATTTTGTAAATTTTCTAACGCTTTATTTTTGTAGTTTTTTGCACTTTGTTTGTTGGACTTTTTTGTTGTATTTACTGGGTTAACTAATTGTAAAATATTCTTATAAATGTCTGGAATTTTGACAGTTTTTTGGCGCCATAAAAAATTTATGGAGCAGGAGACCGTGCTTGCACTTCTGTTGCCTGCAGACTGATGTAGTTTCTTGGCTGTAATCGTATCAGCGACAAAAATTATTTCTGCTGCATCTCAGATGTCTTCCAGGTCTTTGAGTGGTCACTTGCGCCAGGCAGAGTTATTTGACTGACTGAAAACTTAAGAATGTGGGTGGCAATGCATTTTGTCAATTTGTGAAACATATTTTGTTGTTCTGTGGTATCAGTCTTTCACTTCAGCTGTTAATCACTGTTTGGCCATTTGTTGTATTGTATGACATGCATTGGTTTTGGCTGTTTCATTGATTGTGGGAATGTGTTTCTGTCAGCTTGAGTGACAGTTTGGCTTTCTGTATGCAGCTGTTTTCAGTTTGCCTGCACTAACGGTGTTTGCTGGTTCAGTTGCACTGAGGTGTAGGTCATTTTTGTGCAGATGAACTGACTAGGTGGGATTATTTGCATTAGATTTTATTTCTGATTTCTGGTAATCAGTTGCTTTGCATTTATCTACCTTATAATGTACAATATCTGTGTTATTTTTTTGTTGGGGAATTATTTAGAATTATTGTCAAAACGTTGCTACAGTGTACAGTGATAGAAACAGTCTGCAAAAACTGCATTATCTTAAAAATGGTGTGATAATTTTGTGCAAAATGTATAGTGACAGTTTTTGTTGACGAATAACTTTGTATATTTTAAACGTGCTTTATGTTTATGTGGGAGTTGGCTGTAGTCTGATTTATTTGTCTGCACAGTTCAAAAAGGTCATGTTTTGTATTCTGAGCAACAAAAGATGTGATCATAAATTTGCAACAGTAACAGCATATTGCTTGAGGAATAAATGAAAGTAATGATATTTGTTGAAGGAGCTGTTATTTAATTGCCAGACACAGTAGGTTGATTGTTAGATTTTATATAGTTGTTTATTGGCTTAAGTAATTTCATAATAGAAAAAGTGATGTTTCATCAAGTAGTTTCGTCTGTGCACTCGTGTGCATATAATCTGAGTTTGCATTTTATTGATTTTGTTTCTGCTGCAGCTGATTATAATTTTATAGAGCTGTCACAGTTGACGCATTAATTAACGCGTTAATGCGTTAATAAATTAACGCGCGTTAAAAAAATTAACGCACATGCGTAAATTTATTTCATTCAGTTACTAAATTCTGTGCAGCAAAAATTCGGATATTCCATTAA
>Ga0056128_1003026_pt1 | contig 20353 bp, 10 predicted proteins | sample WorMetLIZISLAND2_FD_71113 | JGI IMG/M metagenome (GOLD analysis project Ga0056128, IMG submission 71113) | Marine gutless worms symbiont microbial communities from Max Planck institute for Marine Microbiology, Germany - Olavius geniculatus... ... | reverse complement strand
CCACATAGGCTAGCAAGGCTGTAGTAAAAAGTTAACAGCTACATCACTGGGATTGACAGACACGTTGTTTACTAGTTTATATAAGCAGCTGCACTTGAGAATTTCAGTTTCGGGAAAAAAAGTCTAATTTTTTTCCACTAAAAGTGGCAATTGTTGCATTTGCGTCCCCCCAACCAAAATTTTTTTGGGGGACGCGTTCCCCCCGTCTCCCCTATAATCGCCGCCCCTGACCCGTGACACATTATGACGTCAGCATTACGTCAGAACTAGCAAAGAATATTTAATCAACTGCCATATTTTGTTGCAATATTTTGAATTAATGTTTCTTCGGCTACAACTGGTACAAATTTTGTGTAAATTGATCATCATTTGAGTGAATTATGAAACTAGAAAAGCAGTCGTAGCCCGCACACCTCCGCCAAGGGCTTGTCAGATTGTAATGTAGATTTCACCTACGCGTTTCAAACTATAGTTGCGTTTTCCACAGTGACCTAGTTCTACGTGACCTAAAAAACCGTGATTGGATACACTGCCGCTTTGCCAGCGGTTCCCGTATGCCCCCTTTACGCAATGGTTACAAAAACTTCAAAGTGATCCAGAATGCAGGATTCCTGCCGGATCACCCCCAAAATTGAATCACCTATAGCTTATGCCACGCCCGGTACTCCCTCAAAATTTTAGAACGATCCGTCCATAACTTTTTGAGTTATCTTGCTAACACACACACACACACAGACAGACAGACAGACAGACAAACAAAAACGGGCAAAAACATTACCTCCTTGGCGGAGGTAAAAAACAAAAGGGGTCCTTTTTATGAAACATCGTGTATACATGCGTCTGTTATTACCGGACAGCTCTGCAGCGGGCGTGCGACGAGAAAGACGCGAAGGCAATACGCCGCGAAGTGGACCGAATCCGAGACCGCGGATTGACCAAGTACCTGCAGAACGAGACGCGCGAGGCGATGGCCCTGGTCGAGCTGTTGGAGCGCATGCCGGCCAACAAGAACGTGCTGGACATGGGCAGGAAGCTGATGACCGAGATCAGACGCTACCAGAATCCACCGCCCGCCATGCACCGCATCATGCAGAGCGCTCTGTTGCTGCTCGGAGAGGACGAGGACACAACCGACGTACGTATATGCCCGTTGATCAGGGGCGTCATTTCGATGGGGGAGGGGCTGGAGGAGTCTATGGACCGCCAAGGATTTATTATTTCAGTTTATAGGTCTATCCTGTTACTCTCGCGAGTCTTGCGTAAACAACTGAGGACAAAATTTTTCGTCCCGATTGACCTTTACAGCGTACACTGCACAAAATTCTTGGGGAAAATCATTCGTAGTGTTGCCACCAGGTGTCACAGTGTAAGGCTGAAATGCACTAATTTCGCTTTCAATTTTCATATCCCGTTGGGTGCTTACAGCGTTCCCCCAGATGTCCTAGCTGGATTTAAGGAACCTTATTTCTAGGAAGAGGGGAGCGGAAAGAAAAGAAAAAAAACGAAAGAAGAAGGACAGGGGGCTAGGGAAAAGTGGGAAAAAATGAAAGAGTGAAACCTCCGTCCAATGATTTACTAAAATGACGCCGCTGCCATTGATTATCATTTACGCCGTGTCCCAGATAAAAAGCAATGATGCAAATTTTTTACGATAACTTTGGCAGATGTGGTTTGATTTGAATTATAATTCTTTCACCTTTGCATTTAGTGGTAAGCTGCGAAAGAGATAGGCTACATACATGCAAACGATGCCACATCACCTCATAGCATAAATTCAGAGGCGCTGATAGGTTGTCACTGCAGTCGTGCGATTTAAAATGTAATAGCCTAGTAGTAGTTGCAGCCAGTGGCGTCATGGCGAAGAGTAGGGGTCAATTGCCTACCCTAAATTTTTGGCTGTCCAAAACTGTTGGAAAATATGATTTTTCTACTCTGAAAGTTTTCTTCGGACAATGCAAAGTTTGGGGATGAAAGCTCTCATTTTAAGGAAAGTGAAAAATTAGCAAAATTGAAATTTCGAGCACCTATAATCTCCTCTTCTCTATCGGAAATTCAAAGCTGTCCGTCGGAATTCTGTTGGAAATTTGCAGTGTCCGTCAGAAAACTGCAACTTCGGGCCCCCGCACACTTGTTTTAACCCACGACGTCTCTGGTGTGCAATCGTAGTAGTAGTAGAATTAAGTATTGTGTAGTACACTACAATTGCAACTGCTACAACTACAACAACTACTGCTACGCCGACTGCTGCTGGTGCTACTACTACAACTGAAGAAAATATGGCCAGTGCAAAGACGTGCAAAATTTTTAAAGATTTTAATGACCAGTACTGTACGTGCATATTATGGCGCAGAGCTGGAAGGAATGTCAACGACTGTGCAATCCGCAAGGTTCACGTGGCCTCAACCGACGCATGTTTGAGTTTCAACCGGACCAAGTTCACCCGGAGCTAGTAGCCAGATCCAAGCAAATGCTGCTTGATATCGACATCGGCAAAGTACAAGCAGTCGGCCCTGCCGCTATCACATTCTATGTCTGGGTACGTAGTCTGCTCTCAGTCAAGCAATCAATCCGTTATTACGCCAATACGCAGCACATAAAGTTACAGTAACAAATATTTTTAGAATACAAAGTATAGCCTACTAGAAAAAAATTGTATGGGCCTATATATGATACTAAAACCAATCATCAATTTAACAAACTGATCAGCAAGAATGAACGTGTTTGGAAGTAAAAATTGGCGCATCGCGGTCACATGAGGAATGTTCACGATAATTGTGGTTTTCTAGTCTTTTTGTTTTTGACTTACTATCCCATAGGAGACGAGCGGTAGACGCACGTACAGACGGGCCGACACGCAAGACCCAAAATGCGGCTTATTATGACGGTTGCATAATAAACGACGTATACACTGTGTCCGGAAAAAAGTAACCCCCTAGTCATCGTGCAATAGAAGTGTCAAATCTGATCGAATCTGAATGAAATTTCGTACCCTCAATCCCCAATAAATTGCTCAAATGGTCACCAAATTTCGTTGACAAATATTTTTTCTTAGCGGAGTTATTAATTGTTGAATATTGATGACAAAATATCTCCGTTACCAATATGGTTTACATACAGTAAACAAACCCCTGTGTTTTAGTAGGCCCATATTTGCGTAACTTCAACAAACAACATCTGATTCTGGTAAAATTCTTCAGCAATCAAACTGCCGATTTTCACTTGACTCTGTCAAAGCAAAATCTCTTTCATCAAGAAAATGATGATGAGTAGTTCATCACCTTTACTGGCAGCCGTTCACTTTTCATCGTCGAAACATGCCCGAACCACGCCAATATTCGCTGTGCCTTTCTGTGAAGTTTGTGAACCAGTGTTAATACAAACCAGTAGTTAACTTAATAGCAGTCCCTAAACAACAGTAAAAGTAAAGGCAAAGTCCGGTACTTGCTATAGCGCTTCTTACATGAGACGGACTCAAGCCCAGATTCTGGAAGCGCTTTTACAATCTCGCATGTGGCAGCTGATTGGCATGAGCTACGGAGTGTCGTGATGAAAACTAATTACTGTCATTGAATTTTGTTTTGCGACGACGACAAATTCAGGTTCGAGGTTCAATCGAGGAGGCCGAAGAGCTGCAAGATGAGGACGGCGACGGCAGGAGAGACGACCAAGATGACGACGAACGCAAGAAGGTCGTCAAACCGGCGAGTCGCGAACGACAGAAGGAGCTGCTAGGCCGCCTGCCGCCATCCGACAGACACCAACGTGGTGGTCGACAGATGAACTATTCGCCATATGAATCCAAGCAGCATTCACACAACGGCTACGATCGCTACGATGACTACTAACTAGTACTACAATGCTGTGTATCATGCCATCTGATTCTGCACCACTGTATATAAGCCTACAAAATTTCCTACATCCGGAGGACCGGAAAGTAGCCTAAAGGCGCGTACAGAGTGAAGGAACTAAACTGAACTGACACGGTTTAGTTTTTGACGAATGACGAACTGACCAATGGGCAAGCAGGGCGAGTCCACTGGTCATTGGCCGACGCGTATGTGAGCGTAGTCACGTAGGCCAACGACGACGTTAAACGGTGCCTACTGTAATGCAGTACTGCTTGCCCATTGGTCTGTTCGTCAAAAACTAAACCATGTAATGTCAGTTCAGATCAGTTCAGTTACGTTGCTCTGTACGCGCCTAAAGGCTACGTCTAGAGTTCCTACGCTGTTTTCGAGTATGAATGCAAAATGTGTGGCAAAATTGTTTGGACAAAGAAGTTACTCTTTTTAACATTTCCGATTTCATCAATTTTCTTAACAGCTGTTGTGTAATGCTGAAAAAACCGCGAGACATGTATAATCGGAATTCATTGGTAGGTCTATTTATGGAGTGTATAGAATGTATTAAAGGAAGATGATGATGGTGTCTAGGCTTACTGCGAACGAGTACAATCACAACTGACGTTTCATGTATTTCTGACATTATGGGTTGGTGGCGTGGTGTAGTGGTAACGCGTCTGATCCGATCAGCGAAGTTCCTGTACGCCGGGCCCGGTTAGTACTGCGATGAGTGACTGCCTGTGCGCAGGTAAACCATCTCGGTATTTAACCAACCGCCTAGGTCAACTCAGCCTTCCATCCCTCCGGGGTAGCTAAATCGAGTACCGACCTATTTGGCTGTGGTAAAGGCGGGGCGCGTTCACTTCTGTCGGGTGGCAGGTAACACTGTGTGATCCCATACGACAAGTGACGCTCCTACATAGCTCTGTGAGGGGTTCGCTCATTAAGAGCTGTATTCTGACGTTTACATTTACCTTTTTATCAAGACGAATGTAACGCTGCTGCTTTGTGCACGTCATACACCGGTATCGCTCTGTACATGCAGGCCTACTGCTCGTCGAACGTTGTCACTGATTACACTGTACCTTCGATGAAGAAGGAGGCTATGTGACAGCTAAGGTCTGTTCATTCGTTTGCCTGTTTGTTGCCTGGATTAGGCCTTCTGAAAAAGTCAGGAACAAATTTTGCCGACGAGAGGTCGGGCATGGTCCAAGGAAGAAGTGGTTGGACTTCGGTGGTGATCCGGATGCCTTCGTAGATTTCGGATCATTTAGCCGTTACCATTAACCATTAGGATAAAGCGTCAACTGATACTTTGCAATGTACAGGTATCTCACGTCAATGAAAGAATTCTAATAAAATCTTACGTAGGACCAACCATTCAAATTTTGTTTCAGGATCCAGACATAGGGTTCTTGAATACAGATCTCAATCCAGGAATTTTTCGATTATTACATGTATTATGGAAAATTTCTCGAGACCCATGGAAGAATTACCAGACAGTTGTATCGACCACAATGTGGCAAGAGGCTCGGGTTTGAGATCCGTGATCGCTTCTACATGTAGTTAGCTACTAAATCAGCTGCCAATGAATGCTGAATGGCTACATGACTGGTTGAAACCACGACTGGCCAACCGACTGCCCGTTTGTCTGTCGACTCCGGCACTGTCTTGCACTATTCACACCCGTAGCCAGACTTTTGCAAAGGGTTTTCGGCGACTTTTTCGATAGCGAAGCGGCCCTACGCTATAGGGGGTCTGGGCAGAGCTGTAAGCTCCCACAGTTAGCAGTCGAGGCCACTTTTGGAAGTCCCACAAACGCATCTCATAGTGACTTTTTTGGTTACTTTTATGCATTTCCTCTTAGTTCCGGCCGACGATGGGAGTAGGTTTGATCGAACGCACGGCACAAAATTCTCTCCCCCTGGCTACGGGCCTGCTATTTCAGTTCATTTCTTAGTCATTTTTGCGACATAACTTGCTACTGACTACGCGGTTAACGTGCTCGTTAGTCGTTACGCACTCAGATGACGGCTCAATGCCAATCACATGGCAACGACTGTCCAGCACTGTGAAATTCTCTGCAGTACTGATCCAAAGTTGCTAACGGTGAGAACAGCAGTAAAACAGTAACGGCAATAACGCACGCATGGCGCGAGAAATGCAGTATTATGTTCCTACTGTGCTGCTTGCTAACGTTACTGTTGCTCCACATACGAAGCTAACGATCAACAGTTTTTCGGCTTTTTCCTGACTTTTGGTCAATTACTTTTCACTGACATCTGTCAAACTTACTGACAGTTCGGCTTTTCTCCACTTACCCCTACATGAGATGTAATCACCTATCACCACACCATAACGACATGAGCGCTTACCCAACGTGTACTGCATCAAACATTCATTACATAGACGTCTTGTAATTACAGTTGTGTCAACTAGTGTGTTTTGTATGAGAACTTCAACATCGTGTCTGTGCGTATTTTGTACAGATGTAGGCCTACATCATGTAACATGATGCAATAAAAGTAAACTATGAAAATGAGCCTCTTACTTTTTTCAGTTTTGGAACACGTTAAACCTTATGATGATGACTGATGAAGAGACGTGCCTAATTAAGGTGGATATCAAAGAACACACACAAGCTGCTGTCTGGCTTGGACCCACATATGCAGTATTATTTCTCAACTTAATTATGCCCAGCATTAGCAACAGCAATGAAACAAACTGTCAGTCATGAAGCCTACAGGGTGTGGCAAAAAAGTAGCCTCCAAAGTTTTTCACCGTTTTCTCAGCAACCGTTTGGGATTCTGATTTGAAATTACACAGCTCTATTTAGTGAAACCTTCTACATCTAACTGCCAAGAAAAACGTCATTCTGTTGATAAACGACGAAGTTAAGACTTTTTAACACAACTGCCTACCGATTTTTCTACATTAAAAATTGTTCAAGCTAAAAATGCTATTAATAATACTGTTTAATTTTCAAAAACCGCTTACCACATTACTGCCGATGACGTCACAGTGATAAACAGTAATTTATTTTGTTTATAAATTATCATTTAATTATCGTTCTTTTAAAGCAATCGCCGTCTGCCACCGGGTTCATCTTCCAGCACGACGGCGTGCCAGTACACACAGCGCGCAACGCACGGAACAGGCTGCGGGCCAACTGTCCAGATTTCATCACAACGGATCAGTGGCCTCCAAAATCGCTGAATAAAACTCAATGGACTATCGTGTGCAGGGTGCAATGTTGGAGGCTTACTGCAAGCTTGAAACAAAGCCAAAAACAATCGCCAAGTCAAGGAAGCGCTTCAGGCTATCTGGGGCAACCTGCCAAAGGGACCAGACTGTGAAAGACTTATCAAACTAAGCGACCGAAGGCTTATGAGTGAGTGAGTACGAGTACTTATATCAGGTGAAATAAGTAAAAAAGTCACAATGTGCCACAGCCTAAACGAACAGATACACCTTTTAAAGTAGCAGCCTACAATGTTCAAAAGTAATGTCTTTCCATCAGATCTCAATCACCAGGCTGTTCCATAGCCGTGGTCCAGATGCCATGAAGCTCCTCTCACCGATCTGTGACTGTGTCCGTGGCACGGTACACGTGTGGACGTCCGATGACCTGAAGTGCCAATGTCCCACCTCAGTAACGAGCTGACAGTCCTCTGACAAGTACGGCAAAGCGAAGCCAAACAGAGACTTGTACACCAGCAGCGCCAGTTTGAAGTCAGTTCTCTTGTGTTTGAGCTTGGAGCTGGCAGTGGACACTTCGAACATTCATAATGTGTCAGCAACAATAAAATTCTGGCATCTGATCATTAGCTGACTGTGTTGTTTAAACGATGCTATTGAATTGCTTTGTAGCGTGAACATTTTTAATGCTGAAAAATCGGTAGGCGGTCATGTTAAAAAGTCTATAACTTCGACGTTTCCCAACAGAATCACATTTTACTCTGCAATTAGATGTATAAGGTTTTGTTAAATAAAGCTGTGAAATTTCAAACTAAAATTCCAAACGGTTGCTGAAAAACAGTGAAAAACTTTAGGAGGCTACTTTTTTGCAGCACCCTGTACATACACAATCATTGGCACAAACGACCCTCACAACATAAACTATCGACAACTCTCAACCATGAACATACATGTTACATCAAAACAATAATAATTCCTGAAACGTTTTGTGTTTTACTTTACATGCAACCACTTCCTACTTGAACAATCAATCCTGCTAAAAAGAGTTATCTCTTCACGACTGTGACCTAACCGCAGAAAATCAAAGACCCTGAAAAATTCCTGCAACTGCACGTTTTAGCATAGAAACATTTCTGTATTTGTATTTGATCGAAATAATATACAAAAGTCTAATTTTAGCACTTAGGTGCTGGCTGTAACCTGCCATCGATGCTATGTGCCTTGCCATACAGAAATGTGCAACGCTGAAACTGAATAGCAACAAAAATAACCTCCCAGAAAGACTTTGACTATTATCAGTAGAGCGTGCAACATTGCAATGCAATAATTTATGTGCTGCCACTGCATAAATTAAACTTCTACATCAGTCACAGAATGACAGTAGCAACAGCATCATGGCAGAGTGGAGAGACAGTTTTCCCCCAACCGAAATTTTAGCTTGTCAGAGAAATATTCCTCCAAGAATGCAAAATTTGGGGCTCAAAATCAACCACAAAAAAAATTTAGTGGCAAAATTCAAACTATGAGTACACATATTTAATGTCATAAATTTGCAGCCGTCTGTTGGAAAATTAAATGTCCTGCTGCCCAATCTTTGTAACCCATGACAACATCAATCATGTTAGTTGTTTACATCTGGTTAAGCACAAATTCGCAACATACAATTCACAGTATATGATAATTAAAATCAAAAAAGTCGTCAGCATCGGTTACCGTTCATCACACAGTCACGCCCAGCGTGCAATTTTTGTTAACAAAGACCACGACACTCAACACAACTGTAGAATGCTAAGCATTTTTTGTGAATTGTTTCCACTACCCTCAAGGAGTTGCACGGTCTCAACTTGGATCATAATCGGACATCTTGTTAAGCCTAGAGGGAATGTCAAATAACTGTCAGGGGCATACATATCAATGCCAGCTCGGGTAATTAAACTGGGATGCACGTTCACATCCAGCTGGCAGAAACGCGTACAAATACAGGTTATAGTGCACCAAGTGTGTCAGACGATAACAGAGTGGTGCAGTGTACAGTGTTACGATCGCTTAATATCAGCTGGTTCATTGCTATGGCAACACTGATAAACTTTTATAAAAGCCAATAGTTCTCACGTGATTAGTACCACCACATATCTAGTGCGATGGAGATACTGAGCTAACATCGATGTTTAACAGATATGTTTCAGAACTGACTGTTTTCTCTTCCGAATGAAACGATGGTGCAGCCCAAAAAAATTACCAAAATTCTGAGTTTCTTTGCCTCCAAATATGTTCCAAGGGGCAATGAGAAAGCATCTTGCAGCAGAATTTCTGTTCAGCGATGCCCGAGAAAGTATAGTGGGAGAAGACAAGTACTTTTAAGAAAGAAATAATAAATACGACATAAAAACATAATGGTTGTTTTTCTGTTACAGCACAACTGAAATCAAGAGTTCAAATGTAAGAAGCTTATTTAAAATTCTGAATGAGAATTGTAATGGAAACAAAACACCCTTGAGGCAACTGCCATTGGACAAAATACGATATGGCAACTGTGCACTCAACTCAACTGAGACAACATACCCAATATGAATGTATCAGTCTGCATAAAATTCAACTAAGTCGGACACAAAAAAGCACATACCATTTCACTGATCACAAAGCAGCTACTTGCAAACTGGAAATGCAGCCAGTCTCCTGCTTAACATTTCCTAACCAACACTTGAAGCAACATAAACTAAAGCTCTGATAAAAAAACTACATCTCCAACAGATACGCAGTAACTTAATATCAAAATGTGCAAACAAACTCCTAGCAAGCTGCGAAGACGTCGCAGTCCTTACGGCTACAAACTTACAGTCAATGTGTAAAGGTAAAGGTTGTCAATTTGCATAGTGCATCGTCGCAAACACGCTTCTAATGTGCTTTCGTCACTAACCAGAGCCGCCTGCCGCACTGCCACCGTGTGCAGCCTGCAGACACAGGCTGGCGCAGCGGCCAGCTAGGCAACCCAGTCAGCTGTACCAAGGTCCTCACCTTCCGTAACCCATGTAAATGAGTTACTACTCATTTTACCATCCCACGGAGAGTAGAAGGCTGAGTCGAACTAGCTGGCAGGCTTCACACCGAGATGGTTTACCTGCCCACAGGCAGTCACCCATCACAGTACTAACCGGGCCTGGCGTAGAGTAACTTTGTTTCAGCCGAAACCAACTACACCACGCCACCACACCAGATTGATACAACAAATCACAGGCATAATCAGACAGGCCGAGCCTGCTAGGCTTGCAGACAAACTGTACAATACAGGGCGACCACTGCGGAACTTAGCAGAATTCTGCCGCTCGTGAAATACAAGAGTCAAACTAGTGGCATATTTCTTTGTTTACATGTCAGCTATAAAATACTTATCCCACACGATTTTCAGAACATAGGCATTAGATACATACAACCAAACTTTGATAGACACATCTCGGAACCTTTAACCATGTTGCGATTAGCCATTTCATGCATGCTAAAGGTATATCCCTAATGTTACAATTCCGATATGACAGTAACAAAAGAACAATATAATGCATGCCAGTGTTAAGGGACTTATGCTAATAAATATTGGTAATGCATCAAACACGTAGTTAACTATAAACAGTTTTCGCTGACAAGATTTTTCTGAGACAATTACCAATTTTCCCTGGCTTCAGGTCAATTTGCCAACTAATCTCTCACACCTGTCAAATTCCCCAATAGACATAGGTTATCCAGCCAAGTGGTGGTCACCCTGATGACAGATTAGTTTGAACACTTATAACACAGCTGCTGGCAGTAAGTCTGTGACGGCTATCGACTGAGACTGTACGACTTATCCCGACTTGCAGCAGTGCTGGGGCCACGCAGTTCAGCCGGCAGTTTGTGGAAGAAAGCATGTCTTAGAGCACCGGTGAGATTGAGCCGGCAAGATGTCTCATACTGCAGCATCTTGGACAGAAGGTCAAACAACAGTCGGTGATCATCTGTCTCCGCAAGCTGGTATTTCTACATGCACAGAGACGAGCATCTCAGTAACATGCACAGTTACGATGAACATTGTAAATATAGGTAAACACAGCTCTTATTCAGAACCCAGTACACCGCTGACAAATTCTATTTCTGTGCACATGCTCTAAATTCAGAAGTTCCTGTTATAATTCTGAAAATGCCTAAAAATTCCACATGCCTAGGAAAAGACACCCGCAGAACTATACAGATAGACTGGCAAAACTCATAGACATTTCACACACATCTAATCTCACATAACACATCAATGTCGTATCTACCTTGAGTGGCTTGCAGTTGTCCAGCACATATTGACCTTCTGTCGTCTTTTCACTCCAACGCAAAGCACCATGATAAAAATACTTCGTTTTTCTACACCATCATCATCATCACAATCATTAACTTGTCCAAGAGTAATAGTAAGCCGCTAAATATCAGGGCTTGTAACAATGACACTAACTCATAATAAGACTAGATGTTAAAATATGCACCTTCCTAGCATGACACACCAACATACAAGTTAAACTGCTGATATTATCCTGCCCTGGGCCTGTAAAATGTTCACACAAATTCTGGCCTATTAATGCCTTTCTGTTTTCAAGCAAAAGCCCATACATAACAAATAGACAGCCGCATACTAAAACATAAACATTTTTGGCACACCATACACAACCACAGCCAAAGTCAGCTGACAAAGATATCCGAATATGACTAATTAATAATGATGTTCTTAAAGACTGTCAAACACCTGCTGAATCGGCATATTAATCTGAAAGAATAAGAAAATGTCATACTTGGAGCGACGAATCATGCGATGAGGAATTTCACCAAGAACACGCTCCATCATAGCCAGATGTTCCAAGTTGTCGTGCGTCTACAATAATCATTCAATCAACCAACTCTACAGTGCCAGTAGCTATACAATGGTCCAACAAGCATATCTGAATGGCTGACTACATGCCATGTGGCACTTGCCTTCCTCATAGGCTCATCACAACTAAAGTAAACTATCTCAGTACGTAAGTAGACATCAGGTCAACTCAGCCTTCTATCCCCCATGAGACGATGTATATCAGCTTTCCGGCTAAGCAGCAATAAGTGGAGAAAATGAATGTAGTACTACACAGGGTTCCCATTCTTTTACTGAACAAACAAGAAATTTGAGCTAATGCTCACGAGACGTGCGAAAGCCTATAGCAGTTCCGCTTCGGTATATGAGCTGAAAATTGGGGTGTTCACGATACAAAATACCAAATTCTCTATCTGGATCGCATAACGATAGTTCCATGCAGCTGATGGTGAAAATTTGGTAATCCTAGCTTGCACCGATGGACAGACACAGACAGACGGACAGAACTACGATGGCTAAGACGCAATGAAAGCAGTAGCTACTTTCGCGCGTTAAAATATAACAAGTCAATCAATCAATGCAATCAATCAGTGTTGGTAAGTGCTGGTCATTGTAAACCGATTCCCAAGGTGGCAGCACCATCGAACAAAATATCACAAATTACACTGTAAGGTATGCAAGCCGTTTCACCAAATACTGCGCATCAGAAATGTACTAAATAATAAATCATTGCGCAATACAACGAAATTGTATAACGAAAATTTTTGTCACTGTTTAAGTTAGATTGCGGGAATTTGGGATAAAATACAACACCTTTATTACAGTCATGCCGAAGTGCACATAATGATAGTTCCGTGGCGACACCTTGTGAATGATATAGACTCGTGTCGCAGCCCGAAATTGCCAAAAAATCCATAAAACCCCCTATTTTGGCATTCAAGGTCATCCAAGGTCATTGAATTCGGTAGCAATCAAGAGCCAGTGTACAATTTCCTATTAGTGATTAATAGTAACAGCATTATCTTGCACCATTACTGAGATACAGCGACTTATTGGCTAAAAATCACAAATTTTGCCCACCCCCTCTCATTTAGGGCCCTTGTTCGGGGTGACCCCCTTCGAATTTATGGAAAAGCTTCATGGTTTTTGAAACTAGAGTCTTCCGGGCAGCCGATGGTGAAGATTTGGTGATCGTAGCTTGCACCGTTCCTGACTGATCCACCCATGTGACAGACAGACGAACGGACAGACAGAATTGCGATGGCTAAGACGTGCTACAGCAGTACCTGCTTTTGAGCGTAAAAATTCAGGACTTTCCAGGAAGCGTGGGAAGACTGACTACAGCACAATTTGTACAATCCCATATGTAATGCTGTGCAATTGATTGTCTACGATAGACTGACCTGAAAGAGAGTATAGCCAGTGTAGAGTTCAAATATGATACAGCCAACACTCCAGACATCACAAGGCTGTGACCAGCCCAGCTCTGCATGTGTGTGTACACAACACATTGACATGTGTCACATACACAATTACACGTGTACACACAATTTTACAGAGTCACCAGGCCTGTGCTGAATTTTCTACTTGCATTCTTTTCAGTTGAAATAGCAGGCTGAACATCAACATGGCATTCCAGACCCAACCATTATGGCCATTATGAAGCAAACTCTTAACTTTTTATGTGCATGCGTACTTATCCTTTATTTACCAATTACCGCTATTCTCTTTTACCTGTGTGTAGCTTGTGTGAGTTTTCATAATAAATAAATATCATATACAAAGCTAGTCAGATGACCACTGACCTAACAAAGTTCAAATTTGTCTGACAGGCAAAACTAACAAGTATTTGAATCTTTTTTACTCTGAATGCAACCTTAGACTGATGGCCCAGCCCAGTGATTTGTCAGCCAAAGCCGTTTTAATGAGGTGACCGTCAAGGCCTCACCCAGCCTAACCGAACTTGTAGACAACATCACAAATGTGGACCATGCCGTGGACCAAGCCCAGTCGGACTTATGGCAATGGGTGGCTTCACATTGGGCCCTGCCCCTGATTAGTCTGCCCGAAAGCGATAGCTTTCAGAGCGGACTTATATTTTGCTGTGGTTTATTTTCTCTTTTTTCGCCAGAAGATCTCAGAGCTCCGTTGGCCGATCGCCGCAAAATTTTGCATGTTGCTCGAAAGTGTGTTCAATTTTATAATCTTGTTCCAAAATTTTTTTGGGGGGGGTCCTCCCAAAAAATATTTTAAAAAGAAAAAACATGCAAAATTTGGCTCGATTTTGGACGTCCAGTGCCTAGTTTTAGTCTCAGGAACTATCATAAGACTTTCCGAAGATAAGCCAGCAACTAATTTCTGCATGAGCTTTCTTGATAAAAAATTGTATGACATTTCTAAATCAAATATTTTCTTAAATTTGTCATAAGTCTGATCTTGTCAGAATCTTTTCATAAGTTAGAAATTGTGACAATAGGCAACATTGTTGTCAAGAGCAATGACAAAACAAAACACAAACAAACAACAGAGCATCACTGCAACAAACCAAGGATAACTTCGGGAGCTCGATAGTGCCGAGTCGACACAATCGTACTGTGATGTTCATGATCAAACGTCGCTGAACCAAAGTCAATCAGACGAATTTCTGATGACTTCACTCGCCGGAAATCTGCCTTCTATGCAAATCAACAGCAGCCACATTGCCCACACATTTCCAGCTGGCCTCAAACATTTCAAGCTACATCACAACAGCAGTGCACTTTACTAGACAAGGTAAGTGAGTGCCTGGATATGCATCATATCTGACAAAAATATGTGCCACTTTTTAAAATAACTCTCTGAAACATTGGTCAATTTTATTGATTTTTGAGCACAACGTTGTGAGGAAACTTTGCCAACCTCACCTTAATGCTGTTGCTACACTACCTTGTGAAATGCAGAAGTTGTAATCTGGTATATTCGTTTCGTGGCCCACACATCAATATCAACATCAAATTATTTCACTGCATTGCTTCAACTAGTAAATGCTAAATTTTGATCTAATCTGATCTAACTGCAATGTATTACTAACTGCTGGATTGGTACCAACCTTCTGCGGGTCATAGATGATGTCTGCGTCAGAACTGACAAAGAGAATGTTTTCTGGTTTCAGATCGGTGTGCGTCAGCTGGTTGTCATGTAGAACTGTACACACCAGATGCACAGCAGCCAACGTACAACAATCTTACTCACAAGCAGTTAGTATAAGTAGTAAAGATGATCAATGTTCAACAAAATCAAATTGCCACTGAGCGGCTGGGGAAGGTTAACACGAAGCGACAGAGAATGCCAACTTAAAATAACGCATCTTAATAACCACTAAGTCAAACAATGCACTGAACAAGACCCGAATCAAAATTAAGTTACAAAATAACAATAATAATTTACAGATGACAGACCACTGCAAACTAGAGTTAGCTTGTACAATGTATTTGCCAGCAGCTGCGTATTTTTTTCATTAAGTCGTTCGTACGTAGTGACGGAAAGCCTCACATTTATGCTCTGTTTTTACTACTTCTTATTGTTCTTTATTTTCCACTTCTCCAAAACTAAACAGCGGACCAAGACCAAAATTGAGGGAAAGGACGATCATTAACTGGGAACAATTGAGACCAAATTTCAGCAAGAACCGTTGAAAGATTTTGAAGAGAGAGCGGCATTTTACCACATTCATAATCAATGGATTGATGAATAAGGAGCCGTGGACCAAGCCGAGTCGGACTTATGGCAACGGGTGGCTTCACATTGGGCCCTGCCCCTGATTAGTCTGCCCGAAAGCGATAGCTTTCAGAGCGGATTTATATTCTGCTGTGGTTTATTTTCTTTTTTTTCACCACGAGATCTCAGAGCTCCGTTGGCCGATCACCGCAAAATTTTGCATGTTACTAGAAAGTGTGTTCAATTTTATAATCCTGTTCCAAAATTTTGCAGTCCTCCCAAAAAAAATTTTAAAAAGAAAAACATGCAAAATTTGGCTCGATTTTTGGACAACTTCAAAAATCAGCGGCGAATATCTCCAGAATGGATGAAGATATTTTTTAAAATTGAACAAGTACATATCTACCAAGATTCCTCCCGCATTCTGTATTTTTATATTTAAAATTTTAATATTTGCGGTCAAAGTTGAAAGTAGTTGTAAAACACACTACTTTCAACTTTGACTGCAAATATCTCTGAAACGGATGGAGATATCGACAAGTGGTAAACGGCATTATCAACTACAATTCCTGCTGCATTAAACCAAAAAATTTGGTGAACTTTGTTCCACTAACACCAGAGATTATGCGGCTCACGTTTACCCACCCTAAGTCAACTGTGCGCATTCTGCGTACGCTAATACATTCGAGTTCAGGTCATGTGACTTTGCTATCACGGGAATTACAACCCCCTGAATTCGCCCCCCAATCGGACTTACGGCACTGAGTGGACTCACGTTGGGCTTTGCCCCAAATGTCTAGTTTCTGATTTTTTCATGTGTCTGGCATGAGGGACTTTCAGCTTCTTCTGATCTAATGAGTGTTTTATTTCAGAAAACTTTACACTGAAATACACATACATTTGACGGCCTTGCAGAGCTGCCAAGCGATGTGGCGCACTTGCTCCAAGTCATAGGGCTGATAGTCATTGTCTTTCTGTACACCACAAAAGACACACAATGTTGAACTATAAACTATACATTTGGTATAGGACACACAGTCACACACTCTCGACAACCAGTACACCATGCTTCTCGAATAAACAATATTTCATCACATCACTAATAATTTTACCAACTGCGCACCTCTAACAATGAATAATTTTACAGTGACGTCAGTTCTGACATCAAATATGTGCCACAGCCTTTGTACATTATGTTGATTACCGGTAGTTTACTCCGCATGGGTTAGATAAAAACATGACCTGCACGGAAACTACTCGTACGAGTGAAATTCACAGGTAACCCGTACTCGTATGTAAGAGAATGGCTGCCACTGAAATACACGTAAACTCATGTTTGCCAGAACTCATATACAGGAACCCGTACAGTGCCGAACTCGAACTCGTGTCTATGCAAATACAGCCTAAGTGGGTTTGAACCTTGCCAGTTCAAAGTGTCACAATGTGGATAGGGACTGACAATGCAGAAATCTGGTTCTTCTTCTTCAGTTGGCATGCAGCAACTACTGGCACACAGCTAGATTCAAACCAGACTGCTAGCTAAAGTGTGTGTGTGTGTGTGTGTGGTGTGATGAGCAAACTCACAAGGAAGTCAAAGACGCTGAGTCCAAGTATGTCGAATGAGATACAGATGTGACCGTGATAGTTAAACCAGTCCAACATACGCACACACATACTACACACAGACAGACAGTCTGACAGCTAAATATTCGTGCACATATCTCCAGGTAAAAAGCTAAAGGTAAAGAGGCTGTGCCCCAGTGGGACTTAGGCAGGTGCTCATCTCCCACATATAAGCCATTGAGCCCGTAAGCGGATAAACCATTGAGTCTGTGACACATGGCCACTGTAAAGCTAGATCTAAGGATACCTTCCCAGCCACAGAGCATCACCGACATATAAATGGTACAAAATTGCTTGGTAACATGTGTTAAAATAACTTGTCCAGTTGTTACTTAGTAGATGAGTGGCAAGAAGTTGAACTAGTGGTCTTTCAATCACGAATCCAACACCCTAACCAGTGAGCCATTAAGCCACCCCTGTCAACAGCATGACACAAAAAGTACACAGCTAGGTCTGCTTGTCATGACTTTACCAAATCATCATCATTATGTGGCATGCCCTGTTGAAGCATAGCTGTTTCCATGACTTGATTCCAGCGAACACAACTGATGACAACTAAAAACAAACTTGGCATGCAAAATCAAGGCTATTTACTCTAAAACAAAACAGATCATGCAAACAATGAATCTGATAAAGGTTGTCTAAGCAACATTGCGAGTGATTGTCAAAATCAGCAGCAGTGATGTTTACATACTGATCGTTGCGAGGATCGAGGCTGTTGAGCTTGTTGAGTACATTGATCTCAAGCTTGGCCGCCTCACGATACTTGTCAATGTTCTTGATGATCTTCAGCGCCACGGTCTCCGGTCTGCTCAGCCTGACACATCATCACAAGCCTTCACTCACTAAATCCCGACTGCATCGGGAGGCATCGGAGGCTAGCAAAACAGAACAGAAGTGTCATCTTTGTTAATGGTAATGCGTAGTTGATGAGGACCATAGCATCACCCCAAGTGTCCACAATCCGAGACTCATCTCCAGAGGTCAACAAGGCTGCCTGCTGACCTCTGGAGATGAGCCTCACTAGCCTTGTCCCCACGAAGTTGGTCAAGCCATCTGTTCCTGGGGCAGCCAAGACGATGTCTCCAGCTACAGACAGGGAGACAACTGAGGGTCATGTCGATGTGGCACTGCAGAGCCTGACAAGCCAGAGTATCCTCAGCGAGCTTGGTTACGTGGTTGAAGAGGGAGTTACAGCTACTTGGAGAAGCATCTCCATCTTAACAAATGATTATTTACAAAAAAAATCGCAGCACATCAAACAAAAAATCACACACCAATTCATGTCCTACTAACTACTACGCCACACAAGAGTGTCTCTCACTGTCCAGCCAAGCGTGAAAAGGTCAACAGATTGTGACCATCATCACAAATATTTATAAGCCCAACTCAAGAGTCCATGACAGACACGTACACATGCACACTAACAGACAGACAGGCAGCTAGACAGACATAAACAAACCTGTTGGTAAAGTCAAGACACTGCACGACTTTGCCAAATGTGCCTTCACCAAGCGTACTCACAATCTTATCTGCAGCATACAGACAAGCCACCGACATGCATTAACACCGACCCTGTACAACAACTTCCCGCACAGCTCTCACAATACAGGGTGGCACATAAAAACAGTAGAAGATACACGGTTAACGCTGATCGAGCAAATGGGACAGTTTCGGAAACTAACAGCAATTCATTGCAGTAAAGAATGTTCATGTCACTGTGTTTCGACATGTAACATGGCCTCCCTTCATTGAAGTGATCGAAACTGATTGTTTCCGAACCTGTCCAATAGCCTGGTCTATGTGAACCACGTATTTTTCACTTTTTTCTGTCCCATCTGGTACATGTAGCACAGACAGACACAGAACAAGCAGTCTACTCTAACATATTACTAAAACATCATCAGTACAAATGATTTTTACAGCACATCAGCATAGCAAACTATGCAAGCACTGTACTAACTATCAATGAGATCTCCTACTGTCCATCTGTCACATGTTGATACTGTCACAGTGACCCAAACAGAGATCACAATACCTTTTCACAGAGTTTTATTCGGTAAACCCATTAAAAAACCACCAGAACACCCACCACAAAACTTAATCCAATTCTAGTTTTGTGTTCTACAAATAACTGAATATTATATCATGGCTAAGTTTTAAAACCCTTTAAACATATGTGAATCTTTGGACAATGAACACTGATTTGATGTGGACAGTATCTGGCAGTGCTCATTCTGATAACGGAAAACACACAAAAACCCCCAAACCCATAAAGTTGGGCCTTTTCAAAAGCAAAAACAAAGCTTTTTTCAAAATCCTGTCCAAGAGATATGCCTAAAGTCATTGGAAGTAGGAGAAAAATTCTGTGTACATCTTGCTTGGAGGATGTCTCCATCTTTGTAAACGAGATGCCCTTCACTATCATCGTTGAGTGCAGAGGGTTCCTGCAAGGGTTCCCGTAGTCTACGGTTCTGTATCAGCATCACATCATAACGAGCCGATAAGATTCTTATCAGCACATGCAGCCACAGCGTATGCATGCAGCATGTTATTGAAAGACTGCACAGTCAGACAGAGACAGCAAAACACTAGCAAAGTTATCACAGCACACGTAGTGTAAAACACGCAAAGTCTTTACGGAGTCGCAAAGCCCATAAGGTTGTGCTTATCTCTGTTTCCTTAGCCTCAGTCAGACCGCAGAGTGGACTCAGTATGTGACTCAGAAGTCATATATTATTCTTGTTTTCTCTCTCAAAATTAAAATACTGCCAAAAAATCTCCCCGATTCATGTGTCTGAGGTTTCCTTGACAATTTTCGCTCATCGTGAGTCAAGCTCCAACTAGCTGCCTTTAAACACATTCTTTTGATGTCCAGCTGCCAGAGTTCACTGCACCTTCCTTCCATGTCAGACCACAAGTAAGTTTGTGACAGTGCTGGTATCACCTGGCCTATCAATCAGTCTTGGTCTACCATTCTCTGTTTGTTCATACATCTCCAGTCAACATATCTCAAAGCTCTGCTGCAAAAACACAATCACTCCGATCTTTTTCACTTCTATCGCATGTTGACTATTGTTCCATGGTCTCTTCTGCATAATGACTACTTAAAACATGCCAGCACTACCCAGAGCAT